>Ga0207695_10000241_pt1 | contig 142030 bp, 111 predicted proteins | sample KBSC54metaG_FD_184354 | JGI IMG/M metagenome (GOLD analysis project Ga0207695, IMG submission 184354) | Corn rhizosphere microbial communities from Kellogg Biological Station, Michigan, USA - KBS C5-4 metaG (SPAdes) (version 2) | ecosystem: Host-associated > Plants > Roots > Rhizosphere >... | reverse complement strand
CGAAAACGAAATGGCGGACTATATCACGCGGCAAAGCAAGGACGGCATTTACCTTTCCTGCGTGGGCGTGGGGCTGGAAGATAGTATCCATTCGGAATTGCCTGCCTTTGCGCGGTTGGGACGAGGTAATTTTGCGAATATAAAAGATGAACAGGATGGGGAAGAACGGCTGCTGAACGAGCTGACGGGAAGAGGCAGCATCGCAGACCAGGTGTCGGTCACTGCCGACTTCGATACCACGCTGATCAGCGGATACCGGCTGATCGGATGGGACAACAAACGAAGCGCCCTGATGGATACCGCGTTGCGTTTGCACGGTTGCAGCGTTTGCCCCGCTCATTCGCTGACCGCCCTGTTCGAGATCGTCCCGAAAAAAGATTCGGCCGGGATTGAAACGATAGCAAAGATGCAGATCAATTATTGTCTGCCTGCGGAGCATAAGGTACGGACTATCAGCTATCGCTGTCCCAAGGAGCTGGTCACTTTCGAACGGGCCGGGTTGCCTTTCCGGAGGGCGGTCTGCATCGCCCTTTTTGGAATGAAGCTGAGACATTCCGGGTATGTCGGCCAGGTCAGCTGGACCGAAGTGGAAAAGATGGCAAAGGGCGCCTTTTCCGGAAAGGACTATATCGATAGGGATTATCTTACCTTAGTGGCCCTGGCTAAGAAGATCTACGAAAGCAAGCCGGGAGAAATAGCCATCCATGAATAATACTTCACTAGCTATCAAGGGGGAAAAGCTGAGAGAGCTGCATCGCCGGGAAGGCATATTCGTAATCCCGAATCCCTGGGATGCGGGCTCGGCGAAAATATTGACGCATCTGGGTTTCGAAGCGTTGGCCACTACCAGCGCCGGATTGGCCTTTTCGCTCGGGAAGCCGGACGGACTGGGGGTAGTTACCCGGGAAGACGCCCTGGCCAATGCGAAGATCATAACCGAAGCCACGCCGTTGCCCGTGTCGGGCGACCTGGAGAACGGCTATGGGGACGATCCTGCTGTCTGTGCGGAGACCATTCGCCTGGCTGCGGACGCCGGTCTTGCGGGGTGCTCCATCGAGGATGCCACCGGCGATCCGGCCGATCCCATCTATCCTTTCGAGCTGGCTGTTCAGCGGGTGAGCGCCGCCGTGGCTGCGGCCCGCGCGCTGCCTTTTCCCTTCACCCTGACGGCGCGGGCGGAGAATCTCATCCATGGACGGCCCGATCTGAAGGATGTAATCAATCGATTGGTCGCATTCGCCGAAGCGGGCGCCGACGTGCTTTTTGCCCCCGGGCTGACGACCCGGGAGGAGATCGGCGCGGTGGTGCGTGCCGTAGCGCCGCGGCCGGTGAGCGTAGTCATGGGGTTGGGAAAGGGGAATTTTTCGCTGGATGAGCTGGCGGCTCTCGGAGTTCGCCGGGTGAGCCTGGGATCTACGCTTAGCCGTGCGGCTTATGCACCATTCTGGCATGCCGCGCAGGAGATCCGCCGGCACGGGACGTTCGAATTCGCGAAGGGACTGATATCTTATTCCGAGTTCAATTCTCTATTCGCTACGTAATGCCAAAAGGTGCGGAGCACCTTACTCGCTACGCAAAGCATTCGACGGATTGGCCAGCGCCGCGCGCATCGTATGGAAGGTGACGGTGAGCAGCGTAATGAGCAGTACGGCCACTGCCGCCGCCAGGAACGGAGAAGGCGTGAGCCCGGTATTGTAAGGGAATATCTTCAGCCAGCTGTCCATGAACAAATAGGCTGCGGGGAAGGCGATCAGGCAGGAGATTCCCACCAGCGCTACGAAATTACGGGTGATCAGCGTCACGAGCTGACCGGTCCCTGCACCCATTACCTTGCGCACCGAGATCTCCTTTTGCCGCTGTTGCGTCGTAAAGGCGATCAGACCGAGTAATCCCAGACAGGTGATGAGGATGGTCAGCACTGAAAAGGAAGTGAACAGCTGGCCGCGCCGCTGGTCTGCCTCGTACGCGGAATTGAACGTTTGATCCAGGAATTTGTATTCGAAAGGCAAATCGGGGAACGCGTTGCGCCAGGCCCGCTGCATAGCGGCGATATCTCCCGGAATGTCTTTTCCGTCGAGCTTTACCTCGATCACGCCGGCATTGGGCCTGTAGTGTAAGATCAGCGGGGCAATGGGATTGTACAGCGATTTTTGGTTGAAGTCTTTGACCACACCGACTACTTCGAGGTAATTTTTACCGGACGTATCGCCCGGGAATTTCACCCTTTTCCCGATGGCCTCATCTCCCCAGCCGAAGAATTTCACCATGTTCTCGTTGACGATGATGCTATGGAGTGTGTCGGGGAGGCCCAGGAAATCCCTTCCTTTTTTGATTTGGATGCCGAGGGTCTTGAAATAGTGTTCATCCGCGCCATAGATGTTGACCCCCTGGTCGACGTAGCCTTTGTCGGTCTGTACCGAAAAGAGGTTGAAACTGATGTCCTGGCCCGGCACCGCGTCGGCCGTGCTGGCGCTGATGACGTGCGGGTCTTTCCGGATCTCGTTCGTGAAAGCGCTGATCGCGCCGCGGGTATCGCGGTCCGAGTTGACCGTTAGCGTAGCCACTTGCGACCGGTCATAGCCCAGGTCGATATGCCGAAGATAGTTCAGTTGTCCATACACGACCAGGGTACAAATGAGCATGACCATGGCGATGCTGAACTGTGTGACGACCAGCATCCGGCGGAGGATAACGTTGCTGGAGCCCTTGGAGAGATTGCCCTTAAGGATATGGATGGGATCGAATTTCGAAAGATAGAAGGCCGGGTAGCTGCCACCCAGCAGTCCGACGAAGAGAACGATGCCGACCAGGATGAGGAAGATGCCCGGTTCCATCAGCGCACCGAAGGAAATGGATTTGCCTGAAAGCGAATTGAAGGTCGGGAGCAGCAACGCGACCAGGCCCATGCTGAGCAGGAGCGCGAAGATCGTCATGGCGGTGGATTCGATGAGGAATTGCGCGATGAGCTGCGGCTTCGTGGATCCGCTGACTTTGCGGACGCCGATCTCCTTAGCGCGTCTTGCGGAGCGTGCCGTCGTCAGGTTCATGTAATTGATACAGGCAATGATCAGCATGAACAGCGCCACGGCCGAGAAGATGTAGATATACGACATGCTGCCCAGGTCTTCGGGCTCACCCTGCAGGTCGGAGTGGAGATGGATGGAGGTGATCGGTTGAACGCCGTAATGGATCCTGACGTTGAATTTGGCGAAAATTCCGGCCATGTATTTGTCGTACATCGGGAGCAGCTTTTTTTCGAACGCCGCCGGATCGGAATGCGGGCGCAGCAGGACATAGGTGAAATAGTTGAAGGCGCCCCAGTTGTTGGAGAAGTTCTTATCCAGGGTGGTCGTCGACATAAGGAGGTTCCAGCGGAAATGTGAATTCGCGGGCACGTCTTTCACGACGCCGGTGATCTTGAAAATATCTCCGTCGCCGTCTTTCAGGGTCTGACCGACGACACTGCGGCTTCTGCCGAAGAATTGCTGAGCGACGGACTCCGTCAGCACGATGGATTTAGGCTCTACGAGCGCCGTTTGCGGATCGCCCTGGAGGAAAGGGTAGGTGAAGACCCGAAAGACATTGCTGTCGGCATAATAGATCTTTTCTTCATAGAAGCTGAGATCGCCATGTTTGTACATTTTCTTCCCGCCGTTGACGAACCTTACCGCCTCTTCGACCTCGGGATAGTCTTTTTTCAGCGTCGGTCCCAGCGGATACTGGGTGGACGTCCAGTTCATCATCGGCTTGTTAGCCTCTTTGATATAGGCGGGGATGCGGTAGATGCGATCCGCGTTTACATTATAGCGGTCATAGCTGAGCTCGTCCCTGATATAGAAGATGAGAAAGAGGCTGAAGGTGATGCCGATTGTCAGACCCAGTATATTGAGAAGGCTGTACCATTTATCTCTCCGGAAATTGCGGAGCGCGACAGTGAGCAGATTTTTGAACATATACCTTAAAGATAAAAAATCTTATCTTCCCGTTCAAAGAATACCACATGTCTATCAAACGAAGAGAATTTATGCGGCTGGCCGGAGCGGCCGGAGTCGTTGTGGCAGGGAAAGGGGCGGGGGCTGCTGCGGTGGGAAGCGGCAGGGCCGGGAACGGTATATTGCAGCAATTGACATCCATGACCGGCGATGTGACGCCCATAACGCCGGAGGAGCGTAAAGCGCGCGTTCAGAAAGCGCAGCGGCTGATGGAGGAGAACAAGATCCAGGCGATCGTACTGGACTCGGGTACTTCCATGGTCTATTTCACGGGGATCGCCTGGGGAGCCAGCGAGCGGCCGATGCTGGCGATCATCCCGGCACAGGGTGATGTGAAATATGTCTCTCCGGCGTTTGAAGCCGAGCGGCTACGGGAATTGATCAAGATAGGAACCGAGGTTCGCGTTTGGGAGGAGGATGAGAGCCCCTATAAAGTAGCGGCGGGTATCCTGAAAGACTATGGCATACGCGCCGGAACGGTCGGTATGGAGGAACGGGTACGGTTCTTCATCTTCGACGGAATAAGGAAAGAAGCGTCCCAGTTTACCTATGTCAGCGCGGACCCCGTCACGGCCGCATGCAGGATGATCAAGTCCCCGGCGGAACTGGCGTTGATGCAAAAAGCGAACGATATCACCGTTGCCGCATATAAGGCCTGTATCGCGCTGTTGCATGAAGGGATGACGCCCGCCGAATTCTCTTCGACTGCCGAGGACGCTTTTTCACGGTTGGGTGTCCGCGGCGGGCTTAGCGCCAACTTTGGCGAGGCTTCGGCATTTCCGCATGGCAGTATCCAGACCCAGCATCTGAAAAAAGGCGATGTCGTGCTGATGGATGACGGCTGCAAAGTGCAAGGTTATTGTTCGGATATCAGCCGGTGCATCGTTTTTGGCGCGGAACCCACCAGGCGCCAGCGGGAGATCTGGGATCTCGAGAAGAAGGCCCAGGCGGCGGGATTTGCCGCGGCGAAGGTCGGCGCACCTTGCGAGAACGTGGATGCCGCGGCGCGGAAAGTGATCACGGACGCAGGTTTCGGCCCGGGCTACAAGATACCCGGTCTTCCGCACCGGACGGGGCATGGCATCGGGATGGATATACATGAATGGGGCAATATGGTGAAAGGCAATAAAACTTTGATCCGGCCCGGCATGTGTTTCAGCGTCGAGCCGATGGTCGCCATTTATGGAGAGTTCGGCATGCGGCTGGAGGATTGCGCCTATATGACGGAGGACGGTCCGAGGTGGTTCTCCGAACCCAGTCCTTCCATCGACAGGCCATTTGTATCGTGAATGGCAAACCCTTGTATCTTTATACCATGAACCAAAAGATCATTCTTTTGCTCGCGGGTCTGATCTGCCTGCGCGCTGCCGATGCCCAGGTCACTTTTGAAAAGATCGATACCACGATGAAAATAGGCAAGACGGGTTTCCGGCTCAATTGCCGCAACAAAGAGATCGCCCAGAATCAGCTGTCGATCCGTCCGATCGGTTTTGAAAGTCCCGCCAATGAGAATCTGAACTTTCCCGTGAGAGGACGGGTATCGAAGGCCATGGTGGACGATCTCAACCAGGACGGTGTCGCCGACCTGATCCTGTTCATCTATTCCGACTCGGCCGCGATACATGGTACGGTGCTGGCCTTCATATCGGAAGGGAACAAATCCATCGTTCCGGCCGGATTGCCGGACGTTGCGCTGGATGGAAAGCTGAGTCCCGGCTATAAGGGTCATGATCAGTTTTCAATGCTGGAGGGCACCCTGCTGCAACGGTTTCCCATCTTCAAGCCGGGCGACACCGATGCGCCGACCGGTGGAAACAGGACGGTACAGTATCAATTGAATAAAGTCGACGGCGGCGGTTACAAATTTGCCGTGCTACGGTCATTCGACACGCATTGATCCCATGATACGACTAAAACAGCTGTTTTCGCCGGTCCTGCTCTTTTGTATCGGGGGAGTGATCGTCTGGACGACGGCTACCGGCAATGGCGCGACGACGATGTTGGACGCGGATGCCCAGATCGTACCCGGTCGGCTGATCGATACTGTCCGGTGCACCGCCGACCCCACACAATCCTATGCCGTGTACATTCCCGTTAGAGGCGGTAAAGAGGCGCTGCCGGCCGTTTATTTCTTCGACTCCCATGGCGCGGGATCGCTGCCCTTGCGAAAATACAAGGCGCTGGCGGATGCCTTCGGTTTTATCCTGATCGGAAGTAATAATTCGAAGAACGGCAACGACTGGAATACCACCGAAACGATCTGGCGCAGGTTGTGGGAGGATACGCGTCAGCGGTTGAAGATCAACGGGGCGCGTGTTTATACCGCGGGGTTCTCGGGCGGCGCCAAGGTGGCGGTCTTTGTCGCGATACAGCATCCCGAAATAAAGGGCGTCGTGGCCAATGGCGCGGGTCTGCCCGACGGCGTTTCGGCCGGTGACTTCGCTTTCAGTCTGACCGCGATCGCGGGAGAAGGGGATATGAACAGATCGGACCTGATCTCATTGGATAGTGAGCTGGACAAGACCCGGACCCGGCACCGGATCCTGTTCTTCGAGGGGAAACACGAATGGGCTCCCGGGGCCACCATGCGAACGGCGTTTATCGGGTGGCAACTGGACGCCATGGAGGAAAAGCTCCTTCCGCGGGATGAAGCGTTTATCAGGGACTGGATCGCCAAAAGCAAAGGGAGGGTAGAAGTATTTATTCGGGACGGGCGATTCATAAAAGCCTGGCAGGAATGCCGGTTATCAATTAAATTACTGGAAGGACTCGCCGATGCCGGATGGTTCAGCCAAAAGGCGGCCTCGATCGAAGGGAATGCCGTGTACCGGAAACAACGGGAACAGGAAGAGCGCTTGCTTGCGACGGAGCAGAATACGAAAGCAGAGTATATGCAGCATTTCCAGCAGCCCGACATGGGGTACTGGCAAAAAACGATCGACGGGCTTCGGGTAAAAGCCGCGGCCAGGACGGCGGATGGCGCGATGAATCAGCGGCTGCTGGCTTATTTATCCCTGGCCTTTTACTCCATTAGCAATCAAACGATCAATGCAGGGCAGAATGGCGCCGCGCGGCATTTTACCGAGCTGTATAAGCTAGCCGATCCCACGAACAGCGAAGCCTGGTACTTCTCCGCCATCGTCGATGCGCGCGAGGGGAACAGGCATGCGGCGCAGAGCGATCTGCAGACAGCTGTCAAATACGGATTCAACGATAAACGGCGCTTGCGGCAACAACCTGAATTTCAGCAACAGCACATCGATCTTTCCGGTGTCGAAAGCAAAATGCATCCCTGATGAAGAAGAACAAGGACGACATCGGCATGGAACTTTTGACCATCCTGCCTGCGGATCGTATCAAAACGCGTTATATCGATCTGGTGACGTACGGGTCGGATGCAGGTTTTTACTACCTGTTGCCCAGGGCGGTGGTCCAGCCTGTTTCCGAAGCAGAAGTCGTTGCGTTGTTCGACTTCTCGCACCGTCATCGAGTACCGCTGGTTTTCAGGGCCGGCGGCACGAGTCTTTCCGGGCAATCGATCACGGACGGGATATTGGTGGAGATCGGCCGGTACTGGCGGAAGGTGAGGGTCATCGATGACGGGCGGTTGGTCCAGGTCGGACCGGGAATAACGGGCGCGATGGTCAATGCGCATCTGAAGCCGCATGGCCGGAAGATCGGGCCGGATCCGTCCAGCATCGCCTCAGCCCTGATGGGCGGCATCCTTTCCAATAACTCCAGCGGCATGTGCTGCGGAGTGGCGGGCAACTCTTATCACACGACAAGGTCGGTGCGGTTTATCCTTCCCAATGGAAAGACCTTCGATACCTCGGATCCGGGTGAACACGAAAGATTCGAAAAGGAATGTCCGCAGGTGTTTGGGGAGTTGCGGGAATTGCGGGATAGCGTGCTGTCGGACGCATCGCTGCGGGGAAAGATACGGGATAAATATAAGATCAAGAACACGGTCGGCTATTCGCTGAATGCCTTTTTGGATTATACTCATCCGTTGGACATTACGGCGCACTTGCTCATCGGCGGGGAAGGAACGCTGGGTTTTATTGCGGGGGCAGTGCTGGAGACGCTTCCGCAGTATCGCTACAGGTCTACGGCGCTGGTGTATTTTCCCAATCTCCATGCGGCATGCGAAGCCATTGTTCCGCTGCGGGAGACCGGCGCCGAAGCCGTGGAGCTGATGGATCGGGCATCGTTACGGGCGATCGAACATATACCCCGCGTGCCGCCCGTCATCGGGTCATTGCCGTCTTCGGCGGCCGCGTTACTGGTAGAATTCCAGGACGACAGCGAACAGGGGCTTCGGGCGAAGATCGATGGATTTAGCGCACGCGTGCCGGGTCTCTCATTACTTCAGCCACCGGAGTTTACTACCGACCGGAACGAACAGGAATTGCTGTGGAAAGTGCGTAAGGGGTTATTCCCATCGGTAGGGGCGGTGAGAAAAAGCGGCACCACTGTGATACTGGAAGACATTGCTTTTCCCCTCGACCGGTTGGGCGACGCGCTGACGGCGCTGCGTGCCCTGTTCGACAAACACGGATATGCCGATGCCATTGTTTTCGGACACGCCAAAGACGGCAATATTCATTTCGTGATCACGCAGTCCTTTCATACGGACGCCGACGTGACCCGGTATGACCGTTTCATCCGTGAACTGGTAACGCTGGTGGTAAACCGGTTTGGCGGGGCGTTGAAGGCGGAGCATGGGACGGGAAGGAACATGGCGCCCTTTGTCGAAACGGAATGGGGTGGCGAAGCGTATGCCATCATGCAGCGGCTGAAGCGTTGCATCGACCCGGACAACCTGTTGAACCCCGGCGTGATCATCTCCGGAGATGGAGAAGCGCATATCCGGGATATTAAACAGTTGCCTTCGGTTGAACGGGAAGTAGACAAATGTATCGAATGCGGTTACTGCGAGCAGGTGTGTCCGAGCCGCGATCTGACTATGACTCCCCGGAGAAGGATCGTAGCCAGGCGTGTCCTGCAGTTGCTGGAGACGAATGGAGATAAGGAGAACCATAAGCGGCTGCTCGAACAATACCGATATGACGGATTGGAAACCTGTGCGGTGGATGGCCTTTGTTCGACGGCATGCCCGGTGGATATCAATACGGGCGACCTAGTAAAGCGGTTGAGGAAGGAGAACCATAGTGTATGGGGAAAAAGAGTTGCGTTGGTGGTCGCGAAGAATTTCCGGGTGACCGAATGGATAGTGGGTATGGGAATTCGTATCGGGTCCGGCATGAATCGAGCGTTCGGGCGGATGACAATGACGAGATTGACCGGGACGATGCGAAAGGTGGTGAGCAGGATGCCGGTGTGGCCGGTAGAGTTGGGCGCCGTATCGGCGATGCCACGGGGAGTTATTGACCACAAGGGCAGCGGAGGGCCGGGCAGCAGCGTAGTTTATTTCCCTGCCTGTGTGTCCCGGATCATGACCGTGAAAGGGCACTCCGTCATGGATGCAATGATCAGCGTCTCACGGAAGGCGGGTATCGAACTATTGCTGCCCGAAACGGTGAGGGGCGCCTGTTGCGGCCAATTGTTTTCTTCGAAAGGATTTGGCGAGGCGTTCGCCTATACGTCGAACCGGATCGTCGGGTATTTGTGGGAGGTTTCGCGACAGGGGGAATTGCCCGTCGTCACGGATATCAGCTCCTGTGCCTATACGCTGTTGCATGCGCCTTTCCGGGACACCCTCGATGAAGAAAATCGCCGGCGCTATGACAAGCTTCGGATCCTGGACAGCGTGGACTTTCTGCATGACCTGGTATTGCCGCTGGCAGACGGCGTGCGCCGGACCGAGGACGTGGTGCTGCATCCCGTTTGTTCCCTGCAAAAGATGAATACCACGGATAAGCTGGTTTCTGTAGCAAGGCATTTTGCCAGATCGGTTAATGTGCCGATGCAAGCCGGATGTTGTGGAATGGCCGGCGACAGGGGATTTCTTTTCCCGGAACTAACGGCGTCGGCTACGTGCGATGAAGCGTCCGAAGCGCGCCCGGGGCAATATGACGGTTATTATTCTTCGGCCGTCACCTGCGAGCTCGCTTTGACGCAGGCGGTCGGCAAAGATTATGTATCTGTGCTGTTCCTTGCCGACCGCGCGATGGGGTAATGGGAGAAAGCAGCCCCCGCGATGAAATGAAAAGTTCCGTTATTTCATGATGAGTATCGTTTTTGTGATCACGGTGCCGTCTGCCGACTGGAATCGCAAGACATAGACGCCGTTGTCGAAATGGGTGGTCAGCCTGGTGGTCCCGCCCGAAACGGTCGCCGTCTGTTGCAGCAGGATCCTTCCGCCGAGATCGAACCATTCGACATTCATCGATGACTGGGCATTGCCAAGGCCGTCGATATAGACTGTGCCGGAAGAGGGGTTGGGATAAACCGAAATCCGGCTCATCTTCGCGAAATCGACCGACACGACATTGGACAAGGTGGAATTGCCATCCAGATCGGTTTGTTTCAAGCGGTAGTAGGTCGTACCGGAATTGGGTTTCTGATCTACGGCAGAATAGTACAGCGGGAGGCTGCTGTTGCCGTTGGCCGCGGCGGAATTGATCCTTGCAAGGAATTCGAAATTGACGCCGTCGCTGCTTTTTTCAACAGTGAAATAATCGTTGTTCCATTCGGAAGCGGTCGCCCATGCCAGATCGACCTGGCCGTTATCCGGCCTGGCATTGAAATAAAGCAGTTTCATGGGCAGCACGTTGCTTCCGCCGATCTTATCGGCAATGGCAAAGGTCGAGAAAGAATTGAAAGCCGTAGGGGCGGAGGTCGAAATGATACTGCCGGTAAGGTTTGCGCCGCCGCTGTAGGCGGGCGCGCCGGTGCCGCCGATGTCTATCCATGCGGTGGGCGCCAGGTAAGTATTCTTGACGATCGTGAGCTGGCTGCCGTCCGTGACGACGTCATCCGTCCCGAAGAAGATCTGGATGGTCTGGTTGCCGCTGAGGCCGGCGGTAGGTTGATTGGTGCCGGAGGCGTCGGTCCTGCCGATGGTATAATAGTGCACGTGGGAAACAAACTGAACGCTGGGCGGCAGGATGTATCCAAGCGCACTGGCGCTGGCGTTGAACAGCTGCGCCGTATATGTATAGAGGGTCGCGCTGGTATGGCTGACGGTCAAAATGACGGGTCTGCTGTCCGTCCCGGCGCCGATCGGGAAATTCAGGGTGCTGGCGCCGGCGGAGGATTTCTGATAACGCATGGGTCCATTGACGTAGCTGGTCGACAACGCATCGCCCGGCGCGGTCGTCGAACCGTTCATCATCGTCAGGATATAGGTGGTCGACGTGTTGAGCAGACCGGATGTGAGCGTAAGGCTGGACGAAACATTGACGGAACTGCTGTTCAGGGTTACTCCGCCGCCTGTGTTATCGATCACCAGCCGGGTAAAGACGGGAGTGGCCGTTCCGGCGGTGGAATTGATATTTTGCACGCCAGTGCCATTGAAAGTGGCCGTACCGTTGCCCGCGCCAAACGTAATGGCCGAAGCGGAAGGCGAAGTGACCGATAGGTTACCGGCGTACATGCTGGTGTTGTTGTAATTGGGATAGACTAAGCCGGAGCCGGTCTTTATGAACGTTACATCGCTGTTGTATACGTCTGCCCAGTTGTAAGTCATCAGCAGGTAGCCCGTCCCGCTGTTGGTAAAGGTAGCTGACGAATTGAAACTATTGTTTCCCTGGCTCTGGTCATTCGTGGCGCCAGTCTTAGTACTGTTGACGCTACCGTTGAACGTGCTGACGTTGAAAAACAAGCTGGGGCTGGTAGAAGTAATCGGTCCATTAAATGTCGAAGTAGGACCAAAGATCGCTTTACCTGAGCCGGTGAGTGAAATATTTTGCGGTGTTGCGCCCTGCTGGGAGAATTGCCTCAGGTAAAGCGTCCCGGCGGTAAACCCGGTAGGTCCGACGGAAATGCTGTTCCCGTTCTGCACGGTGGCATTTGCCGCAGTGGTTCCCGTACAGAACTGTACGCCCTGTCCGAATGTGCTGTTGACGACGATATTGCCGGCGAACACGGTCCCTGGTGAGTATGAGCTCACGTAGATGCCCGTATTGGCAGTGGGGGTATTGTTGAACGTGGTTGTCCCGGTGAATTGGTTGCTGTTGCTGTTGTAAGCGACATAGAGGTTGGCAGTGCCGGTGTTGTTGAACGTGGCGGTATTCCTGAACTGGTCGGAATTGCCGTTGCCCAGCAGCAGGTAGCCCGCTGCGGCGTCGGTCAGCGTGGTAACGCCATTGAAGACATTGTTTCCGGAGCTGTTGTCGTTCGAGGGCCCTGTCTTGGTGCTGTTGACGCTACCATTGAAAGTACAGCCGTTGAAATACAGACCCGGGCTGCTGGAAACCACATTTCCGTTGAAAGCGGACGAGGGCCCAAACTGCAGGTAGCTGGCCGTGCCGTTCAGCGTCAGGTTTACGGGCGTATTGCCCGTTTTGGTGAATTGTTTGAGGATGAGATAGCCGGCATTCAGACCGGTCGCCCCTGCCTGTATGGTGCCGGAAAGCGTAGCTGTAGCGGTGGTATTGCCGCCGCAGAATTGGATACCCTGCGCGCTGCCGGAAGTATTGACATAGATGTTGCCGTTGAACTGGTTTCCGGCGGTGGCCCAGCAGGGCAGCAGCCGTTCGGATCCGTTATCCGTGAACGTGACATCGCTGATCCAGGTATCGGGATTGTTATTGCCCATCAGCAGGTAGCTCGTCCCGCTGTTCGTGATGGAGCAAACGCCGATGAAAACGTTCCCTCCCGTACTATAGTCGCCTGTCGCGCCCGTCTTGGTAATGTCGGATGTGCCGCTGAACGTGCAGCCGTTGAGATAGAGGGTCGGGCTGCCTGAAGTTACGTTTCCTCCAAAGGCCGATGTGGGTCCATAGGTCAGCGCTGCGGTACCGGTGAGGGTGAGGCTTTGCGGCGTAGCGCCGACCTGGCTGAATTGCGTCAGGAGCAGCGTTCCGGCAGAGAACCCGCCCCCGCCAACGGTAATGGTCTTACCGGCCGAGAGGGTAGTGGAAGCGGTGGTGTTGCCGCCGCAGAACTGGACGCCCTGACCGCCGGTGCTGGTGACGATGATATTGTCAGAGAAGATCGTACCGGCCGAGTACCAGCTGACATATATGCCCCCGCTGCCCGCCGGCGTATTGTTGAAGGTGGTAATTCCGCCGAATATATTGTTGGAGCTGTTGCGGGCAACCCAAATATTGTTGGCGCCGGTATTATTGAATGTTACGGTCGAATTGAATTGATCGGCATTGCCGTTGCCCAGCATAAGGTAGCCTGAGCCGGCATTGGTCATGGTCGTGACGCCGTTGAAGATATTGTTACCGCTGCTGGCGTCGTTGGTGGAACCGGTCTTTGTGCTGGTGACCGTGCCGGTGAAGGTACACCCGTTGAAATAAAGTCCGGGACTCGACGTGAGTACATTTCCGCCGATCGCCGAACCCGGTCCGAACTGCAGATAGGTGGCCGTATTGCTCAACGTAAGATTGACGGGGCTGCCGCCGGTTTGGGTGAATTGTTTGAGTATGAGATAGCCGGCATTCAAACCCGTGGCGCCTGCCTGGACAGAACCTGTGCCGGAGAGTGTCGCCGTCGCAGTCGTATTTCCGCCGCAGAACTGAATGCCCTGCGCGCTGCCCGAAGTATTGACGAATATATTTCCGTTGAACTGGTTTCCGGCGGAAGCCCAGCAGGGGAGAAGACGTTCGGAACCGTTATCGGTGAACGTCACATCGCTGTTCCAGGTATCCGGAGAGGCATTACCAAGCACCAGAAAACCGGACCCGCTGTTGGTGATAGTGGAGGCGCCGTTGAAAACGTTGCCGCCTGCATTGTAGTCGCCCGTCGTCCCGGTCTTGGTCAAGGCGGACGTTCCGTTGAACGTACATCCGTTGAGATAGAGCGCGGGGCTGGATGACGTGACTGCTCCGCCGAAGGAGGAGGCCGGGCCATAGATCAACGTCGAGGTACCGGTGAGGGTAAGGCTTTGAGCGGTAGCGCCAGTCTGGGTGAACTGCCGGAGCGACAGGTTGCCGGAAGAAAATCCTCCCGGGCCGATGGAGATCGAATTGCCGGCGGAGAGCGTCGCGGCCGCCGTGGTATTTCCGCCGCAGAACTGTACGCCCTGCCCATTGGTGCTGCTGACGACGATATTGTTGCTGAAGCTGGTCCCGGTGGAATACCAGCTCACGTAGATGAGATTATTGCCGGCGGGGGTATTGTTGAACGTCGTCAGGCCGCCGAAAACGTTGCCCGAGCTATTATAGGCCAGGTACATATTGGCGCTGCCCGTATTGTTGAACGTAGCGGTATTATTGAACTGATCCGGGCTGCCATTGCCGAGCAGCAGGTAGCCGGAACCCGCATTGGTCAGAGTGGTCACGCCATTAAATAAATTTCCGCCGCTGCCGTTATCGTTGCTGGCGCCGGTCTTGGTACTGGCGACCACACCGTTGAATGTACATCCGTTGAAATACAGACCCGGGCTGGAAGTGACGACATCACCGCCGATGTTCGAGGCCGGTCCGAACTGCAAATAGGTGGCAGTGCTGCTCAGCGTAAGGTTGATGGCGGTATTGCCGTTTTGCGTGAATTGCTTCAGTATGAGATAGCCGGCATTGAGGCCAGTGCCGCCGGCCTGTACGGTCTTGCCAGCCGCCAGTGTAGCCGTCGCCGTGGTATTGCCGCCGCAGAACTGGATGCCGGAAGCGCTGCCGGCCGTATTGACGAAGATATTCCCGTTGAACTGGTTGCCCGCCGAGGCCCAGCAGGGCAGCAGGCGTTCCGAGCCATTATCGGTAAACGTGACATCTGCGTTCCAGGTATCCGGGTTGGTATTACCGAGGAGCAGGTAGCTGCTGCCGCTATTTGTAATGGAGCAAATGCCGTTGAAGGTATTGCCGCCCTGTCCGTAGTCACCCGCGGAGCCGGTTTTAGTCAGGTTGGTGGTGCCGTTGAACGTACAGCCGTTGAGGTACAGATCGGGCGCCGAGACCGCCAGGTTACCGCCGATGGCAGACCCACGGGCCAGGGTAAGCGAAGTGTTCGTCCCCGTAAAGGCGAGACTCATCGGGGCATTACCGAGTTGGGTGAACGTATTCAATGAGAGGAAGCCGGAACTGAAACCCGCTGCGCCGACCTGGATGGTCTTGCCTGCAGCGAGCGTAGGGGTGCCGGTGCCGGTCTGCCAGCCGAGATAGATACCGCCGGAGCCGGTTGAAGTGAGTGTAATGTTGTCATTGAACAAATCGTTGGAATTGTATCCCAGCATGAAATATCCCGTATTGCTTTGCTGGTTGATCGTACAGGTCGAATTGAAGATATTCTGGTATTGGTTGTTATGGTTGCTGGACCCGCCGGTCTTGGTGAACGTGGCCGCGCTGTTATAGGTGGCGCCCTGCGCCCAGATGTCGGGAGCGGTAATAGACACCGTACCGCCGAATGAACTGTAGGGTCCCAGGTACATCACTGAACCGCCGGTAGCCGTTAGGTTGATGGGAGCATTGCCCGCCTGGGTGAATTGTTTCAGGTAGAGATAACCGGCAGTGAGCCCGGTAGAGCCGGCCTGGATGGTCTTGCCCGCCGCCAGCGTAGCGGTAGCGGTTGCATTGCCGCCGCAGAATTGGATGCCGGAAGCGCTGCCGGCCGTATTGACGAAGATATTTCCGTTGAACTGATTACCCGCGGAGGACCAGCAGGGCAGAAGCCGTTCCGAACCATTATCGGTGAACGTGACATCGCTGTTCCACGTATCGGGAGTATTGCTGCCGAGGAGCAGGTAACTGCTGCCGCTGTTTGTCATGGAACAAACGCCGCCGAACGTATTTCCGCCGTTGCTCCAATCGCCGGAAGCACCCGTCTTCGTGAAATTGCTGGTGCCGTTGAAATTGCATCCGTTAAGGAACAGTGACGGACTGGAAGAGGTGATATTCCCATCGAACGAGGACGAAGGGCCGAATGTGAGAATGCCCGTGCCGGAGAGCGTGAAGCTTTGGGCAGTGGCGCCTGTTTGCGTAAACTGTCTCAGCAGAAGGGTACCTGCGGAAAAGCCGCCCGGTGCGATCGCAACGGTAAAGCCCGCGGCGAGAGCGGCCGTCGCAGTCGTATTACCATTGCAAAATAAAACGCCCTGGCCGTTCGTGCTGCTGACCAGGATATTATTGTTGAAGGCTGTACCGGGGGAATACGAGCCGACATAGATGCCGGTGTTTGCGGTCGGCGTATTGTTAAACGTGGCAAGGCCACCGAAAATATTGTTCGTACTGCTATAAGCTACATAGACGTTGCTGCTGCCCGTATTGTTGAAAGTGGAGGTATTGTTGAACTGGTCAGGGTTGCCGTTGCCCAGCATCAGATAGCCTGCGCCTGCGTTGGTGAAAGTGGCTGCGCCGTTAAAGACGTTATTACCGCCGCTGGCATCATTGGAGGCCCCGGTCTTGGTGACTGCGAGTGTTTTCTGGAAGGTGGTATTCTTTATCGTGATCGTTGCCGACGTGATATTGACGGGGCAGTTGATCGTTACGGCGCCGGTGAATGCGGTTGTCGTTGCCGCGGTGACGGTCAGCGTACCGTTCTGCACCGTTCCGCTGGTAAATGTTGCGCTCGTTCCGCCGACGGTTAGGGTTGAAGCGCCGAGATCGAGTATACCGCTGGTCAGCGTGAGGTTGTTGATGGAGGAACTGGTATTCAGTATGCAGGTATTGCTGCCTGTTACAATGGTCACATTGTCGGCGGCACCGGGTATGCCATTCGGTGTCCAATTACCGGGTGTATTCCATGCAGTGGATACCGAACCGTTCCAGGTGTAGGAGGTCTGGCATCTGACGGTGAGGGCAAAAAGCGACACACCAATCAAAAGTAATGATTGCTTCATAGGCAATGAATTTTCCTTAATTGCAGGATATATATCTATTTGCATTCCAATTTCTGACTCGTTCACATTCAACGTATTGTAAGGCTTTTTTGGTACACCCCTTTCCCAAAACGAGACGCTTTCCCGAAATTTTTTCCAGAATTGGAATGTTATTTGTAGTAATCAACTTGTTCGTTGGAAAGCCGTACCTTTAATATCGCCTTATTAATCTTCTTTCAGGCGTATCCCAACTTACAGGTTTATTCCCTCTTAAGAGTTATTCCACACGCGTAAGAAACGCTAACTCCAGGACGCCTACTAAAGCCGCATTTATCATCATTTTTTACAACTGACTCAATTTTTTTTATGAAAAAGGTGTTATCCGTGCTATTCGTGTCATTGGTAGCGATCCCCGTACTAACCGTAACTCCGGCAGCTGCCAATAACGGTGATGAACATGATGGAGGCAAACGAAACAAAGAGACATTGACGAAATGGAACCAGCATTTGAAATTTGGCGAGAGAGACCGTGATTACAGGGGCTGGCATGGGCGCAGCCTTGACGACGGTCATACCGGACCCGTCCCCGGAACGCCAACAGGCTCGGGTGGCGGCGGTAGCGCTCCATTGGATGGCGGTCTTAGTCTCTTGCTTGCAGCCGGTATCGGATTAGGCGTGAAAAAAGCTGCAAACAGGCGGAAAGCGATCAGGCAGGACCCCGGAAGGGCCGACTCCTGAATAGCGGTAAACGTCGAAAAGTAGGAACAGATGGTTTTTTCTGAAAAGTTGAAACAAATCCCCGGCCCTGTAAAGTCATTTCTGTGGAAGGCGGTGACCATTTTTGTCGTCTGGAAGGTCCTGTATTTAATCATTCTTGTCCCAAACAGGGTTTTGGACAGGCCGATCACTGATGCACTCGGTGTAAGCACTGCCAGGACCCTGAATTTTTTCAGCCGGCCGGCTAATTATTCCACCAGGCCGGACGTAAATATCAAATGGAATGGAGAAAAGGAGGACGTCATCGCGATCCTGCGCGGGCAGCAAAGGATGTTGTTCATAGCGGATGCCTGTAACGGATTGGAAGTGATCATCCTGTATGCCGGATTGATCGTATGTCTTCCGTCCGGTTGGCGTCGCAAGACGGCGTTCATCCTGACAGGTACGGTCCTTATCGAAGTCCTGAACGTGCTCCGATGCACCGGACTGGTGTTGGTGTATGAACATTACCCGGAATGGCTGGATTTCTCGCATCATTACCTATTCACCTTTGTCGTATACGCCTTCATATTCTGGCTTTGGTATCTATTTTCCAGGGAACCGGGATTTGGGCAAAAGCTGCATCTGAATGTCTCGACCCAGTAACAAACTGCGGTTCATTATCGGGCTTGCGGTGATCGCGATCCTGTTTTCCGTTTATAACGTCTATTTGCTCGACGGCTCCTGGTTTTTGAATGGGACATCGAGGCAGGAAAGGTATATCATCAAATTTGCCTCGGTCCTGATCGTCTATGCTATGGGCGTTTTTGCATTTAAAGGCCGGCCGCCGGGATGGCTGCTATTGTTGTGGCATATCCTTTATGGAGCCTTGCTCCTGTTGCTTGTCCTGCTGGCGCTCATCGAGACCTCTGTGCAGCAGTCGTCGGGGACCATGCGCGGCCTGGGTGTAAGCGTGCATATGTTCCTAATCTCGCCGCTGCCGTATTTCCTGCTGGCGATCATCGGATCGACTGTCGGAAGGATGGCCAACCGGAGTTGACGGGTGCGGCACTAATGCTTTTTGACGAACCGCAGACCCTTCACACGGCCGCCGGAGATGCGCAGACCGGTGATCGCCAGCCCCCATCTTCCGATGGTTGGCAAGGAAATGTGTGGATCGCATATCCAGCGGGGTGAAGATGTGTTCGTCTGTCCATTGCTGAAAAGATTCCCCGGAAACTTTTTCCACAGTTGCTGCCAGCAGATTGTAACCCGTATTGGAATAAGAGTATTTCGACCCCGGCACGAAACCGAGGTCTTGCTGGTTCCTGACCATGCGAAGGATATCGGAAAAGGAAAAGACCTCATCCCACCGCCAGCCGGCGTTTTGCTAATTTAATGTTAAAGATCGATATGTCCGCGACGTCGCTGCGGGGATGGGCGTACTATAAAAAGTGTTAACTTCATACATTAGGGGCCGCGCGCCGAAGGCGCGCGGTATCATTGGTAAAAGTCATCATATGAGATATATTTTCGCAGGGGTATCGCTGTTCCTCGCGGCAACGGTAATGGCGCAGCCTACGGTACGTGACCAGTTCCAGAAGATCACGACCATAGAGCAGGCGCAGCAGTATATCGCTGCCAATCCGGCCCTAAAGCCAGCCCTGCTCAACCTTTCCTCCAAGAAGGATTCGACGGTCATCGACAAAAGGCTATTGCGGCAGAACCAGGGTGATATTTTCTCCGTAGGCTATGTCACCTATAAGGTGCTGGCGTCCACGGAGAAGGTCGTGTATCGCGCCAGCTATATCTTTTTGGATGGAAGCACATTGTCCAATTCACAGATTGACAGTCTTAAGAAGGTGATCGTCGCCAGGGCAAATGCAGGCACGCCGTGGGATCAGCTGTCCGACCAGTATACGATGGATGGCAATACGACCCATGGAGATACCGGATGGTTCTTCGGAGAAGAGATGATGCCGAAAGAGTTCCAGGATGCCGTCAAATCGCACAATACCGGCGAGATCTTTTTTGTGGATGTGCCGGACAAACAATGGCATTACATCGTCAAAAAAACCTACGACGACGACGATAAGAAGGAGATGACCGTACTGCGGGCGAATGGGCGGTAGGCGAATTAGCAAAATTCGCACAGGCGATTGTCAGGTCCGGGCTGTCTTTTTGAATACAGACGGATTTTCGCCGATCAGCCGTCTGAACAATTTATTGAAATACGACAGGCTTTGGAATCCGACCTCATAACAGACTTCTGTAACACTCAGGCCTTTCAGCAGAAGGGTTCTTGCCTGGGTGATCCGGTACTGATTGACAAAATCGGTGAACGTCATATTCGTTTGCTTTTTGAAATACCGGCAGAAAGCCGCCGTGCTCATGTGTACGTTGGCCGCGATCACATTCACATCCGGGCTGCGGTCGTAATTGGCATGGATATATTTGTAGATGGCGCCCATCCGGATCTTGTCGTCGAGGAATAATTTTATACTGGTATCCTGCTGGTTGAGCTCCTGCGACCCCGTGGACGTCGCCAGCAGCTGGAATACCTCGAGCAGCCTGATCAGCTGATCGAAATGCGTAAGGGATTGCATCTGCTTGAGTATTTCCGCCACCGCCGTCTTCGTTTCGCCTCCAAACGAGATCCCCAAATAAGCTCTCGCAAAGAGACGCCGTATCTTGTCGAACTCCGGAGTCTGCTGAAAGGCGTCTCCCAGGAAATTCTCTCTCAGCTGGACAACGATCTGGTGATATTCCGTTTCAATACCGTAGTCGAAATTCAGATGCGGGATATTGGGGCCGATCAAAACCAGGTCGCTATCGGTGAAGCTGGAGATGTGCTGACCCACATGACGGATACCCGTGATGGCTTCCACGTAGACGAGCTCGTATTCCGGGTGATAGTGCCAATAGAAATAGTTCTTAAGGCTTGGCGTGAACAGTTTGAACGACTGCCCCGGATCCGGCAAGACTATTTCCTTTTGGATCTTCACGGTCAGTATTTTCCTATAAGGTAATAAAATTCCGGGCGATCGGGAAAAAAATGTCAATACAGAGCAAAAGCCGGTCATTGGAAAGGGTGCAGGAAGGATGCCGGGGCAGGAACTTTGACGCATAAAAACGATTAAGATGACAGCAACAATGGCCACCACTACGATGCCCAACAATGCTCATAAAGACATTCCGGGTAATCCCAGCACTGCCACCAGCAGCAAACAGCGGCTCAATGACCGCGCGAATGGAGAACCGCTGCGTGTCCTGTCGGAAGACGACTGGAAATCCTGGATACACAATGGTTATATCGTTATTAAAAAAGCCGTGCCCGTCGGGCAGGTGCGGCGCCTGGCCGACTTCTTATGGGAGTTTGAAGAGAAGGACCCCAACGATAAGGAAACCTGGTATACACCGCCGCGGGCCGAAATGAAAATGAAGGAGCTGACGAACACCGGCATGGTGGAAGTGTACAATCATCAATATTTGTGGGACAACAGGCAGTACCCGAAGATACACCAGGCATTTGCCGATGTCTGGGGTACGGAAAAGCTGTGGGTGACCATCGATCGGGCCAACCTGAACTTTCCCATTCGCCCGGGTCATGAGTATAAAGCGTTCATCCATTGGGATTATGATCCCGAAACGAAGCCGCAAAATGTGCAGGGTGTCCTGGCGTTGGCCGACCAGACCGACGAAAATATGGGCGGGTTCCAGTGTGTCCCTGAATTGTATCGGACCTATGATACCTGGAAGTTGACGCAGCCCGCCGACCGGGATCATTTCAAGCCGGATGTAACAGGTTTCGAGATCGTCAAGGTTCCGATGGAAGCAGGCGACCTGTTGATCTTTAACAGTACCGAGCCTCATGGCATCCGGGTAAATACCAGCGGCGACAAAGTGCGTATGGCCCAGTATATTTCGATGATGCCCGCAGAAGAAGACAATGAAGCATTGCGCGAGTGGCGGATCTCGTCCTGGCGGGAAAGACGTGCGCCCGAAGGTTATGCATTCCCCGGCGATCCGCGGAAATGGGAGCAGGCAAAGTATCGGACGGCCGAGCTTTCGCCCCTGGGGCGTCGGTTGCTTGGGTTGGACAAGTGGTAAGTGCGTGCGCGCTGCGGTTGCTTGGGTTGGATAGGTGGTAAGGCCTAGTAAATTCCCTCCTTATGGTTGACCAGGGTGGCGGCCTGTCCGGTGGACATTCCGAAATGATCGGCAACGAGCTGGGCGGGATTGGCAGTCAACCAGTCATTCAATGATAGTTCCTGGTAGACGGGACTGTTAAATAGGACGATCAATTTTAGTGTTTCCGTTCCGGTATTTTCGACGTAATGTCCGTAGCCTTGTTTGATAAACGAGACCATGCCTTTGCTGAAGGGCATTGTTTTGACGCGCCCGTGCGAGCCGAAGATCGAGACCTTGCCGGTGCCGCTCATGACATACTGCCATTCATCGGCATTGGGATGCCAGTGCAGTTCCCGTATGCAGCCGGGCTCGATATCCATTCGGACGGCGGTGAGGGAATTCTGGATGGGGAATTCCACGGATGAAACGATCTTATGGAATCCGCCTTTGAACTCCTGCATGGGGGCGTCTTTTTCCATGCGGAATTTATGCGAGAAGGCGCTCGTCGGCTTAGCGGGATCGATGTTTTTCGGAAGGGTATCGGCGGCCAGTTTTCCTACGCCGATATACACTTCTTTTTTGGGCAGCTGGGCGAAAAAGCTGGCCGGCAGCCCGGTATTGCGGGCCATGATCTCGGGCGAGGTATGGCTGACCCAGTCGGTGACGCTAAAGGTGCCGAATTCGGAGAAATGACCGCTGTCGAAGCCAAGCAGGAAATGGCAAGGCTTGTCGCCCAGGCACTGGAGCATGTGCCCATGGCCTTTAGGGAAATACCAGATATCGCCCGTCTCGAAATCGTCGGTGGAGGTCGTGCCGCCGGGGGTGATAACGGTTGTGCGTACGCGTCCTTCGAGCACGTATGCCCATTCGGCAGCGATGGAATGCCAGTGCAGCTCGCGGAATGCGCCTGGTTTGAGGCGCATGGAGACGCCGGCGATGCTTTGAGAGACCGGGAACTCTTCCACGGTTGCTTCTTTTGCGGAGCCGCCTTCGCCTACCCAGCCCTTCGAGCCGTTTTCGATATCGTATACAAAGTCTTCCAGCTCCACGATGGGAGGATCCAGTGGCGTCGGCGCTGCATGGGCGCTCGGGGCTGGCGACGCATGGGGGCTGGCGGTCGATCGTTCGGGTGCGAGGGCGCCGAGGGTGGATCCGATAGCAGTCAAACCAAGGGTGGACAGGGATAGGAAATCGCGTCGTGAGGTTGGCATGGCAATCGTTTGGTCAAATATACGGGTTATCGGATTGGGAAGAAATTTCGTGATGATGAGCGGTACGCGGCCGAGGCAGGCGGGGGAATGGTGAAGTCAGGGGTGTTACTGAGTCCGTCAGCGAACATTGCGACGTCGATATCAGCGAGCCATTTTTTCATAGCAGCGGGATTGCCGGACAGGCGGACATCGATGGATTGGAGCTGATCGGATTTAATCTGCTTCTCGGACACTTCGTCTGTTGCTTTTTTGTCAAAGTACCAGGTAGGTCGGTAGTCCCCACTTGGCTGCCGCCGCCAGTTGCCGATGAGCAAGACGGCATTGTGGTGCGAACGGCCGGGGTAATCGGTGATCGTTAGGGTAGGGTCTGCATTGTTCAGCCAAAGGATTTGTCCGGAAACGGGCGTGACCGGGGCGGTGCCGGCGGGTTTGCCGACCACGCGCGCAAAGTCCGAATTGAATTCAATCTCGACGATCATGATCGAGCCTTCGCGATATCGGAAGGTCATGCGCTGGGATTCTTTGTCAAAATCCTCACCCTGCTTATTGGCGGTTTTTTCATCGATGTTCCCTTTCATGGCGGCCGTCATAGCCTCCATCCGCCTTTGCGCGAAATCTAGCAACCATGAACGCCAGGCATGCAGCGAATCCTCATTGATGACAACCTGGTAGTGGATCGTAAACCAGTGTGGCGGGCGTAACGGGTATTTCAGGATCGAACCGTTGGCAAGGTTGTAGCCGATGCCGTTTTCCTCGGACAGCTCGATGTAAGACCAGTGCTCCTTCGAGGCGATCTGATCCATGATTTCGGTCGCTGCAAGGCGGCACCGGTTTTCCATGGTGATCTCGCGCGGCAGCAGGGGGTTCCCCATGCGCCTGGCACTGTCTTCGGCGCTGCCGTATGGATAGCGGGGGTCAGCGGGACATTCGGCGGGGGTAAGGGCGCATTGGGCGGTCGCGGACAACCGGAGGGCAAATGCCAGGCCGGCGAGCAGGAGATAGCGGCTTGTTCGTTTCATTTGGTGGGCGAGGTTTTTGATCTGCCGTTACCGTCGTTTTCGATGTGGATGGTATAATAGCCATAAACAATGACGTTGCTTTCGGCGGGGTTGATCTCCTTCGCATCGAATCGTTTGTCGACGAGGACGGGGTTGTTGTTGTGTACGGGCAGAAGAAAGTCGATATAAAGCGACTTGCCGGCTACCGATGTGGTGGTCAGCGCGTGGGCCTTGTTTTTCATCTCCATCATTTTTTCATAGCTGGCCGCGGCTTGCGGACCGCCCATTTGCGATTTGAGGGCCTGCATCTGCGCGACGAGTTGTTCGCCTTGTTGCTTTAGCTGGGCGGCGGCTTGCTTTGCCTCCCCGTCGGCGACCAGCCGTTTCCGGTCCGATAGGCTTTGGAAGAACTCGTCGATGTTATTGTCGCCGAGGTTGAGGCTACCAACGGGGTATTGCCATATACCGGCTGTCATCGGATTGGGGTACATATTGGTCAGCATGATCGTGTCATGGCCGGGGTTACAGAAATCCATGCTGAGCGATTTGAGGGTCGCGCGATAGAATTTTGTACCCACATATTTCGGTCTGTCCCCCGGAACGATCACTTCGGCGTCGAGCAGGTTGCAATCGATCGTCTGTAAGGCCGAAGACATGTAGAAGCCCTGATTGTCTACCCTGTTCTCATCTGCCATCACCCACTTGTAACACTGATTGCTGTCTTGCTGGAAGGCAGGGATGATGTGTCCTTCTCCTTTCAGATGTTCGATCTCGTAGCCGCCATTTTTGCCCACCTTGATATCCATTTCGATCGTCAGCTTGAATCCGTTCCAAATTTTCTGCAGGCGCGTCAGGAAGTCCACAAAGCCGGACTCGCTGCCGCCGATCAGTGCTTCTTCGTGCATCAGACCTACTATAAAGGGGATATTGCCGATCTGGCGCCAATCATTTTGCCGCAATTCGGTGGTATAGTGGTCTACAGCCAGCGCCAGTGTAGCGGCAATTTCCATCATGCCGTTGTCTTCTATCCCGCTTGCGCCGCTGATCGACTCCAATTTACGGACGGCCTTGAACCAGGTTCTTGAAACAGCCTCCACCACTTTGAAATTCTTTCGGTTTTCGCGCATCATTTTGTCTGCCCGGGCAAACGCATGGCGGGTAATATCGTATACGGCCCCTGCGATGTCATCCATACTGAAATAGGAACAAGGCGTTGAGCCCGTTACCGGGTAGCCGCCGGTACCGCCGGTGTTGTAAATAGAAGTACCCATCGCTTTCATGACCGCGAGGCCCTTTCTGGCCAGGTCATCCTCGGGGTGGAAGAAGTCCCGAACATAATTATCGATCGTCTCCTGGTAGACCTTCTTCATACCGGTATCGCACGCATAACAGTTGTATTCAAACGCCGGCGGGGGAGGGTAGGTAAGGGCGTCATATTTGTCATGCCGGTGCGCTTTCCACCAGGCGATCACCTCGTCATAGTCGGCCTTCATCTGGCGGCAGTTTTCGTCGGTGGGCTTTGATCGCGCCGGGTTCAGGATGTCCTGATCGGCGTCGATCCGGAGTTCCTCGAATTCCTGCATGCGTTGCTGTGCGTCCGGTAACATCAGTTGGTAAAAGTGGTCAGTGGCGGGGTCGAGATTATCTGCGGGGTCTTCGAGCTGCCGGATGAACCGTTGTTCGGATTGAGCGGCCTGGCGGACCCGTCTGTTCCACTCGTCGATGCCGGCGCCGTTGATATGAACGGAGCCGTCGTTTTCGACGGTAACGGTCGTGGTGCCAGTGGCAGAGGTGCCGCCTGCCGAAGACGCGCTGCCCACTGCGATTGCATCGCTGGATTGGCCGGTAACGATGAAGGCATTCTTTTTCGTAGAGCTCCAGCGACCGGTAAACCATAAGAACCGACGGCCGGTGTCCGCTTGGGCATGGGCATTGATGCCGGTTGACCAGCAAAGGGCTAGAAACAGTAGACGGTTCATATTTTTACGAATTCGACGCGGCGGTTGTTGGCCTTATTTTCGGGAGTATCGTTCGGACTGATCGGCCTGGTGTCGCCGAATCCTTTTGTCGTCAGCCGGGAAGCATCGATCCCCATGGTTATCAGCTGGAACCTGACGGCGTCGGCTCTTTGTTGCGACAGGGTCAGGTTATGCGGGGCATTGCCCGTATTGTCCGTATGGCCGTCGATCTCGAACTTCAGGGACGGTGTCGCAACGAGCAGTTTGTAAATACTATTGATCGTCCCCATGGACTCGGGTTTGATGGTTGCCTTGTCCACATCGAACAGGATGCCGTGCGTAACGATCTTATTGTCGGTGGTGACCTCCTTGTAGATATCGATTCCACCGGCGGCGATCCGGACGTTCCTGATAAAAGAGTTCTCATACCCGTTGACATCGAAGGTGACCTGGTTGGCCTTCCCTTCGAGGTTGTTGACGCTGACGAACCGGAATTGGTCCACATATACTTTCCCGACGTTTTTGTTGACCGCAATGGCGATATGATGCCAGGTCTTCGGTTTGGTGAGGTCGAGACCCGACGGGTCCGGCACCTCGCCGTTTGACCACCGAATCGAAGCATTTTCGATCTCGAGAACGGGGATGGACCCATCGTCATGCCGGTAATCCCCGAAATAAATATCAAAATGGTTCAAGCCGAACCGCTCGTTCTTCACATCGAATTCGATCGTGAACTGGTCCGGCATATACTGCATTTTTTTCATGCGCGGGCTGAAATTCGCGCCCGGGCCCGTGGGAACATGGATCACATTTTCGCCATCCTCCTGCTGGATGTCCATCTGCCCCTTGTTCAGGGAGAGTTGGGAAGGTATCTCGCCGACGGATTCGTCGGCCAGAGCGGACTGGAAGATGATCTTGTCACCGGGTACGAAATCGTAGTTTTTATATACGGCGAGGCCCTGGCCAGGCTGGGCGCCGTCTGCCGGCGGTGTAGTGCTGTTCTGAGCAGGGGCAGGTGCGGGTTGGGTTGGGGCAGGGGGTGGAGCAGAGGCGGCCGGATGAGTCGGCGCGGCTTCTTTCTTTTTCTTTTTGAAAAGACCCTTGATCGCGCCTTCGGTCTTGTTGAGACCATTGTTGATCGAATTGTTGATGTCGTTGTTGGCGTGGTCGGTTGCTCCATTCTTGGCGGCGGTCCCCGGGTTCTCCACTTGTGCCTGCAATGCGCCGGCGATCACAAGCGCGAACAAGGCCGACAGGATTCTTTTCATGACTTTTTTGCCGTAAATCTAACGCGCCGTCATGGCCCTGTCCATAGCAAAAAAGTGTTAGATCGGCCGATCTTTTCCATAGACCTTATTCAGCGCCTCTGTTCGGCTTTGGACCTGGAGCTTCTCGTAAATATTCCGCGCGTGGCTGCGCACCGTTTCGATACTGATACGGAATTTGGCGGCGATTTCCTTATAGCGCAATCCCTCCGAAAGGCTCTTGAGGATCTCCTTTTCCCGCGGGGTCAGTTCATCAGCGGCCCTGATGCCGTCTTTTTTCTGGAAGGTCACGATGATCCGCCGGGCAATTTGGGTGCTCATCGGCGAGCCACCGTTGTGCACCTCGGCAATCGCTTCGAGTATCCGGGCGGGTACCGTCTTTTTCAAAAGATAACCTGTCGCACCGGCCTTGAGGGATTCGAAGACATTCTCGTCATCCTCGTACACGGTACTCATGATGAACTGGGTAGCCGGGCAATGGGGTTTCACCCGCCGGACACATTCGACTCCGGTCATACCTGGGAGGTTGATATCCATCAATACTACATCGGGACGTTCTATCGGCAGTGCCTTCAATGCTTCCTCGGCGTTTGCGTATACGTGCGAGCAGTTGAAGCCGTCGCTCAAATTGATCAGCATCTGCAAACCTTCCCGGATCTCCCGGATATCCTCGACTATCGATACCTGGATCATACTTGCTTGTGAATTTACCTCTTCCGCGTTATCCCGCAATAACAAAAAAGTGTTAGACAGCGTCGTTCAGAACACAACGGCTATTTTGACGGTCGTGCCGGCGCCTTTTGCAGACTCCACCTCAAAACTTCCGCCGATCTGCTCCATCCGGTTTCGCATATTCTTGAGCCCGTTGGCAAAAGGCCCCACTTCGCCGATATCGAAGCCTTTGCCATTATCTCCGATCCCGATGGCCAATCGATCGGAATCGATCCTGACGGTCAGGTAGACTTCCGTACATTCCGCATATTTCAAAATGTTATTGCAAGCCTCCTTCACCGTCAGGAATATATTGCGCCGTTTCTCTTCTGAGACGGGGAAATCATGCACAACCGGGTTGGCGACGACCGTACAGGCGATCGCTGTCGGCTCGAAGAAATCCTCTACATATTGTTTGAGGTACAAAAGCAGGCTGCTAAATGAGTCATTACGCGGATTGAGCACCCAAACAATATCCTGCAGGTTGTTTACCAATTCTCTGCTGGAGTTGGAGATCACGTCGAGGTTGGTCACCGCTGCGCCTGGAACGGCCAGCTGCGCCTTGGTGACCTCGCTTAAGATTGCAATCTTCGTCAGACCGCTTCCCAGGTCGTCATGCATATCCCGTGCGATGCGGTTGCGTTCCTTTTCCACCGCTTGTTCCCGTTGCAGCCGGAGGATGCGTTCGCGCAGATTGCGTTGGACCGCGTATCGGACAGATAAGACCACCGCGACGCCGATCAGCGCCACAGCGAGCAGTCGGAACCACCATGTCGCCCAGTAAGGAGGGTGGATGGTTACCGGGAGGCTGAGGACGCCGCTCCAGGCCCCGGCATCGTTCTCCACCTTTAAACAGAATGTATAGTCTCCCGGTGCAAGGTTGGCGTAGGACGCATAGTTGCGGGTGCTATAGATCCACTTGTTGTCGACGCCGGTTAGCATATAGGCATACAGGTTTTGTTCGGGCTTGACCAGGTTGATAGCGCCGAACTCGATGGTAATATGATCCTGATTGTAATTGAGATGTAACGGCGAGGCGCCGGCACTACGGGGAAGCGTACTGTCGTTGACCTGGATGGAATGCAGGTAGAGCGGAACCGGCCGCGCGGCGGTATTCCGGATGTTGCGGCTGAAAGTATAGATGATATGGTCACCGGCAAGATAAAAATGTTTGCCATCAGGGCATCGCAGCGTATTGAGGTCCTGCCGGGTATCGAGCCCGTCCTCCGTCCCGAAAAGGGTGAAATGCCCGGTGTTTACCTGGTAATAGACGAGGTGCTCGCGGTTCATGAACCAGATGTCGCCAGCCTCGTCGACAGCGGCCCCCTGGATAACATTGTCGCGGAATAGAGGCGACCGGATCTTCGAACCGGCGCCGGTGGCGGGTGAAAAGCGAAAGATACCGGAGGTCGTGGACAGGATGAGATCGCCGTCCGGCAGCATGGCGATATCGCTGACTTCAAAGGGTGATCCGTCCCGATTAAGATTGTACACCCTGAACTTCCCTGCCGCGGCGTTGTATTCGTACAGGCCCTTGCCTCCGCCCAGCCATACCCGGCCGCTGCGGTCGGCTACAATCCGGTTGATGAGGTCATCCGCCAGGCCAGACCCGTCGTTTTTCGAATAGCTGCGCAGCAGGTGAAAATGCAAGTCATAAAGAGACAGGCCATGCCGGTAGTTTGCGACCCAGGCGGTATCGTGATTGATCAGGATGCCGTATGTTTTTTTTGTGACCAGCTTGTCACGTCCCCGGAATAAGGTGTCGGAGCCGCGTATCGGGATAAAACGACGATCGAGGATCTCCAACCCCGCGAGTGACGATACCCAGTAACGGCCCAGGCGATCCTTTGCCAGGCCCGATACGTTTTCAGCGTCCCCCTGGGCCTTGCGCCGGTAGTAGGTGGTTGTTCCCTCCGGGTTGGTCACCGTTAGTCCACCCGGGACATACCAGGTTGAGAACGCGACGGCGCGCTGACCGTCGTAGGTCACCGGCTGTATGGCGGCTACTGAACCCTTTATTGTCGCCGGCAGGGCTTCGAAGCCGCTGTGCCCGGCGAAGGCCCTAGTCACCGTCTGGCCACCGATCCATATATAACGGGCATTTTCACCGGCGATGCATGCTGCGCCTTTTTTGGCAACCTGCAGGCATTCCGGTCTTCCTTTTTGCGCTTCGGCAGGGTCCTTCACCTGGTAGACGCCTGCCTCGGTGGATATCCAAAAGTTCGGCGCCTCGTGGCTGCCTGTTTCAAGGATCCCCGTGATGATGTTCCTGAATTCTCCCCGGACAGTTTTGTCGGGAGCAATTATGGCATATCGCCGCCCGTTACTGTCCAGCACGTAACAGCCTCCGCCCCATGTGCCCATCCATAGCCGTCCGCGCCGGTCGACAAGCATTTTGGTTACCGTCATCCGCCGGCCGTCAAACAACCTCGTGAAGCCGCCATCCCGCATATTGTAGAGCACCAGGCCGTCAAACGTTCCGATGGCCATGGTGTCGCCTTTCCATTCCGTCATCGAGTTCACATACCATGCGTTCGCGGGTGCGTTTGTTTCGACGTGCGAGACGGTCCGGAACCGGCCTCCCTCCAGCACGCTAAGACCGTCGTTGCCGCCCAGCCAGACCCTTCCATCGCGACTAATCATCGGCTTCAGGTCGAAATCAAGATCGATGTTCTGTCGCTGCGGGTTGTACACCGCGCATTTCAGCGTCCAGGGGTCGACCCGTGCCGCGCCATGCATCGTTCCTACCCAAATATCACCCGATGTGTCTTCCGCGAGCCCGGCGATCGAGCTGTTGGGCAAACCCATCGTGCTGTCCGCCTGGTGTTGCAGCAGGTCCAGGTTGGTCCCGTCGAACCGGAAGAGCCCGGTCTCGGTGCCGATCCACAAAAATCCCCGGCTGTCTTTGAGCATACATTTCACCCGTTTTACACCTGCCTTGACCAGTACGTCCGGCTGTTCGAATGCCGCCGGCACTTGCGGCGAGGCCGCCAATCTGAAGCCAAGGGTCAGGATGATCAGGAGGTAAAAACGCATTCCAGGGTTTTGTCGTGATAAAATACGGAAATTGCTAATCTTGTCAAATGCCTTTTTTCTTGCGGTGCAATTCCTTCAATTCCCTGATAAAATTATCGCGGTCATATTTTGCCCTTTCGACAAATTCTTTCGGAGCTGCTGTTTTTTTGTCATGGGTTGCGCTCCATAAAACGATTTCAAGCAGCACGGGTACGAGGTCAATTCCCTTATCGGTAAGCTCGTAGTTGTATCTTGATCTTTTTCCGGGATCGACTTTGCTCTTAATTAAGCCCGCGCATTCAAGCATTTCCAGTCGGTCCGCCAATATATTTGTGGCGATCTTCTCTTCCGACGACAGGAATTCGCCATAAGTCGTTTTATTTTTGAACATCAGATCCCTGATAATCAGCAAGGACCATTTGTCTCCAAATATGTCCAGGGCGAAACTGACGGGGCAATCCGACCGCCGCTTAAATTTCTTTTTCATGGTATAGCTTGCAAATTACAAGTAATTATTCTTATATTCACCTTGCAAATTGCAAGTAAACTAAACTTCATGCTATGAGATGGACACAGGCAAGATTCACGTTTGTTGCCCTGGCTTACATCGTTCCAACGATGATCCTGGGATACGTCTGGCACCTTATTGTTTTTAAGGGCCTTTACGACAGTTTGGGTATTTACAATAGGGCGCAGCCGATAATTCCGCTTGGTTTTTTTTCTATGATCATGCAGGGGCTTATAATGGCCTATTTATATCCCTTTTACGCGGGTACAAAAAGCACCTTCGGCAAGGCCATTGCATTCAGTCTTATCATTGGTTTATTCCTTTACAGTGTTTCGACGGTGGCGAATGCTGCCAAGATACAGGTGTCATCGATGGCAGATTGGTTTTTGATCCAAACCGCGTTTCACTTATTGCAGTTTGGTATTGTGGGCGTGCTCATCGGCCTGGTAAGCAGGCCAAAGCAGCTGGCGTAAATTAGAATTTCATTAGAAGATCGCTTTTGAGGCGCCGGTTCTTTTTTCATATTTCGAGTATTATGTAAATTCCGGATATGAAATTGGCCACTCAAATCTTTTTCGGTTTTCTGATTGCCATTTCAATCGATTTGCTCGATTCTTTTGTCAATTATTCACTTACGTTGAAGGTCACGAGGGTTTCGGATTTTCTCAATCGGTCGGAGGACGTAATCCGCCACTCCACCGGGCTTAATAAGAGCATTATAGAAGCTCAAAATGCGTTTAGGGGCTTCCTTTTGACAGGAGACCACGATTTTCTGGCGGCCTATCATCAGGATCAGAAGGAGATGACGTTGGCGGGTAAGACGATGCGAGAGATGGTCTCTCTTCCAAATCAGAAGCTTATCCTGGATTCGATCATGCTGCTGTATGGTCGGTGGACGGAATATGCAGGCGAGCTCATCGCGGCAAGGAACAAGATCGGCACCGACACGCGAGCGTCACTGAAATTCAATGCCTTGTTGGACATGGAGATGAGTAAAGGGATCGGCAAGCAGTACAACGGGAAAATCGGGGAGTTGTTTAATTCATTTAATAACGCCGAATACCTGCAGCGCGATCTGCGTCGAAAGGAATTGCGGGATTCGATAAAGCGGACAGACCGGTATTCGGTGACATTCAGCGCCCTGCTGGTTTTAATCGGGCTTGCGATTGCATTCGTCCTGGTCAGAAAAATATCTCGCCGTATCAGGTCGTTGGTAAAGCTGGCCGAAAGGATCTCACGCGGCGATTTTGGGAAAGTTGCAGATGACAAGAAGGATGAATTGAGCAGCCTTTCGAATTCATTGAACATTATGTCCGAAAAATTGAGCAGCAACATCAGCGAACTTGAAAAGAGGAACGAAGAACTTGACCAGTTTGCCTATGTTGTATCTCATGATCTGAAAGCGCCTGTACGGGGAATTTCAAATGTTATTCGGTGGATCGAAGAGGACCATACTGCAGAGATCACGCCGACGATCCGGGAATACCTCGATTTTATCCCTGAACGTGTCCGCAGGATGGAAGGTCTCATTGATGGTCTCCTCGAATATGCACGCGCCGGCCGCAAAGGGACGATAAGGGAAAAGGTCGATATAGCCGAGCTGGTGGGCGAATTGGCGGAGCTCATCGTACCGGATGGCTGTATCGTAAGAATTGGGCAATTGCCGGCAATCTTCACAGAACGGCTACCTTTGCAACAAGTGCTGAGTAATCTTATCGGCAACGCGGTTAAATACGGTCCGGCCGGAAAGACAATCATCCGTATCGACAGTACGGATTGCGGGGGACACTATGAATATTCTGTGGAGGACAATGGCCCCGGGATCGCGCCCGAATATCACGAAAAGATTTTTGGACTTTTTCAAACGCTGCGGGAAAAGACCGATAAAGAAAGTACAGGTATCGGTCTTTCCATTGTAAAGAAAATAGTGGAGGAACGGGGTGGCCGGGTCCGGGTCATTTCATCTCCCGGCAGTGGAGCAAAATTCATATTTACATGGCCAAAGAGCAGTTAATCAAGAAAAAGATCATCATGCTCGTCGAGGATGATGAATTGGATGTGATCAGTGTTCGTCGCTCGTTGAAGAGGCTGGACATGCCGCACGAGCTTTATACTGCATTCAATGGCGTCGAGGCGCTTCAATTGTTACGGGGCGGCGATTCCGAAAGACCTCCATTGGAAAGCTTGCCTGACATCCTTTTGCTGGATCTTAATATGCCCAAAATGAATGGGTTGGAGTTTCTTTCCATTTTGCGGGGGGACCAACGGCTTAAAGAAATCAGGGTGTATATTATGACAACTTCCAGCGAGCAAACTGATCGGAGCGCAACCGACCAACTTGGGGTCTCGGGATACCTTATTAAGCCGATGGGATATGGTGGCGGGTACAACAAAATCGATTCCATGGAGCATTTTATGCAGTTTCACCTGCGCAGCATCCTGACGGATAAACCCGATCGACGGTAGTGTCGACTTTGGTCGATGGACGGGCAGGAGCGGCCCGGGACTTTGCGGCACTATATATTTAGAAAAAGAAGCATTACCTTTGTTTTACAGTCTCCATGAAAAAGGTCCTCGCATCCATATTAGCTGTTTTCTACCTATCGACTTCGATGGGGGCGACGGTCCATTTCCATTATTGCATGGGGCGGTTGGTATCGTGGGGATTGACCGAAAACAGCGGAAAGACATGTGATTTCTGCGGCATGCAGAAGATGGGACCTCCAGGGGAATGCATGGTGGGAATGAAGAACTGCTGTCATGAGGAAAGCAAGCAGATCAAGAGCAATAAGGACCAGAAAGCAGCGCAGGAATCCTACCTCATCACGAAAGTAACTTCCGCCGGGGCTTATCTTCCCGCCCGGGTCCGGGAGAATGAGATCATCCTGTCAACGGTTTTGTCACAGCCGCTTCCTCATGGACCGCCTTTGGTGACTTCGCTTCCGGCGTTTCTCCGCAATTGCAATTTCCGCATTTGATCGATTATCCGCGTTTTGTGGCCCGGCGCCCCGCCGGGCTATAAGTGTTTCCCGTCGATTTGGGACGCATTCCCCTTATTCTTTTGAGTGTAACAAGCTAGCCTCGCCTATGGCAATACGGCCGGCTCCTATCTAATGCTATGGTAAAAAAATTAATCGAGTGGTCGCTGCGTAACCGGCTGATCGTGCTGGTGCTGGCGGCGGGTCTGTTAGGCTGGGGGGTTTACTCGGTCCGTCAAAACCCTATCGATGCGATCCCCGACCTGTCGGAGAACCAGGTCATCGTCTTTACGGAATGGCCGGGCAGGAGTCCGCAGATCATCGAGGACCAGGTGACATACCCGCTGGTGAGCAACCTGCAAGGTATTCCACGGGTGAAGAATGTACGGGGAACGTCCATGTTCGGGATGAGCTTCGTTTATATCATTTTCAATGATGATGTGGACATCTATTGGGCGCGAAGCCGGGTGCTGGAACGATTGAGCTACGCCCAGCGGCTGCTGCCGGCGGAGGTCGTGCCTACGCTGGGACCGGATGGGACGGCTGTAGGACATGTGTTCTGGTACACGCTGGACGCAAAGGGAATGGACCTGGGGGACCAGCGGGCGTTGCAGGACTGGTATGTTAAACTGGCGTTGCAGACCGTGCCCGGGGTGGCGGAGGTGGCTTCTTTCGGCGGTTTCGAGAAGCAGTACCAGGTAGTGGTGGATCCGGTAAAGTTGCAGTATTACCAGCTGTCGATGATGGAGGTGGCGCGGGCTGTAAAAGCGAACAACAACGATGTCGGCGGTCGAAAGTTTGACCGGGGGGATATGTCCTATATTATCCGGGGGCTGGGATACCTAAAGAGCCGGGAGGACCTGGAGAATATCGCGGTAGGCAATAACAAGGGGATACCCGTGCGGATAAAGGATATTGGGTCGGTGCAGATGGGCGGCGATCTGAGGCTGGGCATCTTTGACCAGAACGGACAGGGTGAGGTCGTGGGAGGAATTGTGGTAATGCGCTATGGAGAGAATGCGGACAGGGTCATCGAGGCGGTGAAGACGAAGATGGCGGATGTGCAACGGGGACTCCCTGCCGGTGTGACGTTCCGGGTGGCCTACGACCGCAGCGAATTGATCAAGGCGGCCGTAGGGAATGTGAAGAGGAAGCTGATCGAGGAACTGGTCATTGTGTCGCTGATCGTGCTGCTGTTCCTGCTGGATGTGCGCAGTGCACTCAGTATTATCATCCAGATACCAATTAGCATTGCCACGAGCTTTATCCTGCTGAATGCTTTTGGGCTGTCGTCAAATATCATGTCTTTGACGGGAATTGCCCTGGCAATCGGAGTGATCGTAGACAATGGGATCATCATGTCGGAGAATGCGCACCGGCATCTGGCCAACGAGCAAGCAAGGTTGGCGGTTGCTTCGGGAGGCGTGGGTTTGCGGTCCCGGCTGACCGGGAGTAACCGATTGGACATTATCCGCAAGGCTTGTATCCAGGTCTCACGCGGGGTGTTCTTTTCTACGGTCATCATTATTGCTTCTTTCTTGCCGGTGTTCCTGCTGACAGGGCAGGAAGGCAAGCTGTTTCATCCCTTAGCCTATACGAAGACATTTATCCTGCTGGTAGATGCGATACTGGTGGTGACGTTGGCGCCGGTGCTGATCTCGTTGTTTATGCGGGGCCGGTTTAGCCGGGAGGGCGCTAATCCGATCAATCGGATGCTTGAACGGGTATATGAGCGGGTGATCCGGGCCTGTATGCGGGCTCGCTGGATGACACTCGGAGTGAACGTGCTGGCGCTGGCAGTCTGTGTACCTCTGCTGTTAAGCCTGGGACGGGAATTCATGCCGCCATTGGACGAGGGCACGATCCTGTTCATGCCGGTGACCTTGCCGGACGTGTCGAATGCAGAGATCAAGCGGCTGTTACAGGTCCAGGACAAGATCATCGCTTCCGATCCCGAGGTGGCGAATGTGCTGGGGAAGGCGGGACGAGCCAATACAGCGACGGATAATTCGCCGATCAGCATGGTGGAGACCATCGTGCTGCTGAAGCCGAAAGGGCAGTGGCGGCCGGGTGTGACGAAGGATAGTATCATCCGCGAGCTGAACAGCAAATTGCAGATCCCCGGAGTGACAAATGGCTGGACACAGCCGATCATCAACCGGATCAATATGCTTTCGACCGGCATACGCACGGACGTAGGGGTGAAGGTCTATGGGCAGAACCTGGATACGATCAATAGCCTTGCACAGCGGATACGGGCGGCTTTGAATGGCATTCCCGGAGTATCGGACCTCTATGTAGACCCGGTCACGGGCGGCAAATACCTGGACATTACGGTGAAGCGGGAGGAGATCGGCCGATATGGGCTGACTGTCGATGACGTGAATAGCATTGTCGAGAGCGCCCTCGGCGGCATGAAATTGACGACGACGGTCGAGGGCCGGCAGCGGTTTTCAGTGAATGCACGATATGGTCAGGATTTTAGGGATAACCTGACGGCCCTCAGAAGATTACAGGTACCTACGCCGTCCATGGGCCCCATACCGTTGGAGGCAGTGGCGGAAATACAACTGACCGAAGGACCGCCGATGATCAATTCGGAAAATGCGGCGCTGAGGGGGACGGTGCTCTTCAACGTGCGCGGCCGCGACCTGGCGGGAACGGTAAAGGAGGCGCAGCAGCGATTGGACAAAGCGCTGACGGCCTTACCCAAAGGATATTATATCGAATGGAGCGGGGAATATGAGAACCTGATCCGCAGCGAGCGGACGTTGACCTGGATCCTGCCGTTCGTGCTGGTGATCATCTTTGGGGCGATGTACTTGGCGTTCAGGTCGGTGCGGGAGGCGTTTTTCTCGTTGATCTCGATACCATTCGCGCTGATCGGCGGGGCGCTGATGGTGTACCTGTGGGGCGTCAACCTGTCCGTGGCCGTTGCGGTGGGTTTTATTGCGCTGTTCGGGCTGGCGGTGGAGACGGGAATTGTGATGGTGATCTACCTGAATGATGCGATGGCTCAACTGGTGGCGGCCGGCGGCAATTCACGGGAAGCTATTTCGCGGACGGCCTTGCGGGAGGCAGTGATCGCCGGAGCGGCAAAGCGGCTACGACCCAAGCTGATGACGGTATCGGTGTCGCTGTTTGCATTGATCCCGATACTGTGGAGCAATGGGGTTGGTAGCGATGTGATGAAGCCGATCGTGCTGCCGATGATCGGCGGGGTGCTGACATCGGCGACGCATATCCTGTTGGTGACACCCTTGATCTTTTTAATGACGAAGGAGTATGAGCTGCGGAAATACGGGCGGATCGACGTAATGGAGGTAAAATAATAAACTCGACATGAAAAAAATTATTTGTTTGATGGGCATGCTGGGTGTCATTGCGGCGCAGGCACAGACGACGATGGGGCTGGACAGCATCTTTTCGGTGATCTCGCGGAATCATCCGGCGCTGCGGTCTTCGGATGCGGAGGCGCGGAGTCTCGACGAGGCGGCGAAGGGGGCGCGGAATTGGGAGGCGCCGACGGTGAGCACAGGCTTTTGGATGACACCGTATGATCCCTCCTTATGGAAACGGCAGGCAAACGGGGCGTCGGGCATGGGGCAGTACATGGTGTCGGCGGAACAGCTATTCCCCAACCGGCGCAGCCAGGAGGCGGAGGAGAAGTACCTGGGAGGTCTGTCGGCAGTGGAACGGACCAGGAAGGGAGCAACCGTGAACGAGTTGTATGCGGCGGCGGGTCGGGCGTATTTTCAGTGGTTGATCGCCGGGCGAAGGGAGTCGGTGCTTGATGACGATGGGAAGTTGCTGGACTTTATGATCCGGGATGCCGAACTGAAGTATAAGAATAACCTGGGGAAGATCGGGGCGTATTACAAAGCGAAGGCGGCACTTGGGAACCTGGAGAACCGGCGGATCGCATTGGACAACGTGATCGAGCAGCAGCGGATCGCGCTGAATACGCTGATGAACCGGGACAAGGCGGCGGCTTTTGATATTGATACGACTTACGAGGTGATGGACGTCGCGGGTGTTGGCGCGGATAGTGCGGGTTTGCTGAATGCGCGAAGTGACATCCGGGCAGTCAGCGAGAGTATCGAGGTGACTGGATTGGAGGAGCATGCGGAGCGGGCGAAGCTGAAACCAGAGTTTGGCGTGCGGTACGATCATATGTTTGGCTTTGGCGGGACACCGATCCAATATTCGCTGATGGCGACGGTGCGCCTGCCTATGGCCTGGTCATCGCGGGCATCAAAGGCTAATGTGGAAAGTCTGAAGTGGAAGGCATTGTCGCTGGAGGCGGAGCGGGACGCGATGGTGAACGAGGCGGCGGGGGCGGCTTACGGATTGAAGCGGGCCATCCTTGCAAAACAGCGGCAGGTGCGGGTCCTCGCGGAGCAGGTGTTGCCGGCGTTGCGGAGGAATTTTCAGACGACGGAATTGGCGTATGAGCAGAATACGGAGGAGTTGTTTGCGCTTTATGACGCTTGGGAGACGTTGGATAACTCGCAGATGGAGTATTGGGATGCAGTGGAAGGTCTGTTGATGATGCAGGTGGAACTAAAACGGGTGTTGGAAATTAAATGATGGAATATGAAATACGAAGCTCGGTTATATGGTATTGTTCTAGTCGCCATTGTGGCGGGGTTGGCGGGTTGCGGAAGCGGCTCGCCGGGTAAGACGGCGGCGCCGAAGGTCAAAGGTATTGCCCTGGAGGACCTGCTGCGGCCCACAGATGGGTTTGTGTTATCGTCCGTGGCGTTGACGACTTTACACCGGGATACCGTGCGGCCGGAGCTGGAGGTGTTGGGAACGGTGGGGTATGATACGCGGTTGCAGCATACGATCGCTGCGAGGGTTTCGGGGCGGATCGAAAAATTATATGTGCGTTACCGTTACCAACATGTCCATCGGGGGCAACGGATCATGGACCTGTATAGCCCGGAGTTGGCGACGGGGGAACATGAATATTTGTACCTGGTAAAGAACGACCCGGGCAATGCTGCGATGATTGCCGCGGCTCGTCAGCGGCTGGTGTTGTTGGGGGTGAGCGAGGCTCAGCTGGCCGAGGCGATAAGGACGGGGACCGCTTCGGCGACGCTGGGAGTCCATAGTCCTTATATGGGGCATATCCACGAGGCGGGCAATACGATGCCGGAAGGCAGCCTGGGCGTGGCGGTCGGAGGCGGGATGACGGAGGATCTGCCGGTAAAGGAGGGGATGTATGTGGAGAAGGGCCAGCCGGTGTTCCAGGTGTTCAATATGGACCGGAGCTGGGTGTTGCTGCGTTTGTTTCCGGGGCGGGAAGCGCTGGTGCGGAAGGGCGACCCGGTAAAAGTAGTGCCGGAGACGGCGCCGGATAAGGCGTTCGCGGGTCGTGTGGACCTGGTGGAACCGCTTTACAGGGAGGGGGAACGGTCACTGACGGTGCGGGTGTACTTCGATAACCGCACCCGCGATATACCGATCGGCAGTGCGGTGAAAGCGACGATCCGAACGGGAGCCGTGGCAGGGAACTGGCTGCCGAAGGAGTCGGTCTTGTCGCTCGGGATGGATAAGGTCGTTTTCCTGCACGAGGACGGAGGGTTCCGTGCGCATAAAGTCACGACGGGAATAACGGGGATGGATAGGGTACAAATATTGTCGGGGCTTACGGCCGACGATTCGGTGGCGGCGAATGCGCAGTTTTTGATGGATAGCGAAGATTTTATCAAGGTAAAAAATTGATGGCAATGCGGTATTATTTTATAGCGGTTATGGGGGCTTTCCTGTTGGGGGCTTGCCGGGGAAAGGAGAATGGACAGGCATCGGTGATGACCATGAAGTCCGATACGATGTACACCTGTTCGATGCATCCGCAGGTGATGCAGGATAGGCCGGGCAAATGTCCGATCTGCGGGATGGAGCTGATACCGGTAAAAATGGGAATGGAGCGGCAGGGGATGGTGGTATTGAGCGACCAGCAAGTGCGGCTGGGGGGTATCCGGGTGGACACGGTCGGCGTGGGAGCCGTCGGCGATCGGATGGTGTTGTCAGGGACGGTGGCGGTGGACGAGACGCGCAGCGCGGCGGTGAGTGCGCGGATACGGGGGCGCATCGAACGGATGTACTTCAAGGCTGCGGGGGAATACCTGCACAAAGGTGACAAGCTGTACGACTTGTATAGTGAGGAGTTGAACAACGCCAGGCAGGAGTACTTGTTGGCGCTGGACCGGGTGGAGAACCTGAAGGGTGGACTGGTGGACCTGAAGCAGCTGGCGGAGGCGGCGCGGAGCAAGCTGCTATTATGGGGGATGAGCGAGGTCCAGGTGGCGGAGCTGGCGCGGGCTCGGGAGGCGGGGACGGTGACCTCTTTTTACAGCCCGGTAGGCGGTTATATATCGGCGATAGTAAGCCATGAGGGCGATTATTTGTCGCCAGGGACGGTGCTGGTGCGGCTGGCAGACCTATCGGATGTTTGGGTCGAGGCGCAGGTTTATTCCTCGCAGTTGTCGGCGTTGGATCGGAACGGGAAAGCGGTGGTGCGCTTCCCGGACCTGCCGGGAAAGGAGTTCGCCGGGAGGATCGGCCTGGTGAACCCGGAGTTAGACCCCGCCGGGAGGACGAACCTGGTGCGGGTGGTGTTGTCGAATCCGGAAGGCTTGCTGCGGCCAGGGATGGCTGCGGAGGTAACGGTAACGAGTGAGGAACGGCATTCGCTGACCTTGCCGGTGGGAGCGGTGCTGCATAGCCAGAGCGGTGATGTGGTCTGGGTGACGATCGGACATAATCATTTTAAACCGGTAATGGTGTCGCTTGGGCTGGAGGCGGATGGCCGGGTGGAGATCCGTGCGGGGTTGAAGGCGGGGGATGCGGTAGTGACCGAAGGGGCTTATTTGGTGAACAGCGAGTATGCGTTTAAACACGGGCAGGACGCGATGGCGGGGATGAAAATGTAAAATTGCAGCACTATGGAACATACCATGAATCACGGAAATATGGACGTGGGGCATTCGGGCCATGGCGGCCATGACCATCATGCGATGATGATCGCTGATTTTCGCAGGCGGTTTTGGGTGGTGCTGGTGCTGACGTCGCCAGTGATGGCGCTGTCGCCGATGATCCAGCATTGGTTGGGAATACATTGGACATTTACGGGGTCGGGGTATGTGCTGGCGGGGCTGGCTTCGGTGATCTTCGTATATGGTGGCTGGCCTTTTTTTGAAGGGATGGTATGACGAAATGAAAGAGTGGAATCCGGGCATGATGACACTGATCGGGTTTGCGATCACGGTGGCGTATGGGTATAGTGTGGCGACGGTTCTGGGGTTGAAGGGGGTGGATTTCTTTTGGGAGCTGGCAACCCTGATCCTGATCATGCTGCTGGGGCACTGGATCGAAATGCGCTCAGTGATGGGGGCGTCGAAGGAACTGGAGTTGTTGGTGAAGTTGATGCCCGACGAGGCGCACCTGTTACGCGGCGACGACCTGGTCGATGTGAAGACCGGCGAACTGAAAGAAAAGGACGTGGTGTTGATAAAGCCGGGGGAGAAGATCGCGGCGGATGGCGTGATCGTGGGCGGGGAAAGCTATGTGGACGAGAGTTTGCTCACCGGCGAGTCGCGACCGGTGGAGAAGAAGAAGGGAGACAAGGTGATCGCGGGGGCGGTCAACGGTAACGGAGCCTTGCGGGTGGAGGTGTCGCATGGGGCGAAGGATTCGTATTTGTCACAAGTGGTACGGCTGGTAGAGGAGGCGCAGGGGGCTAAATCAAAGACACAATTATTGGCGGATTCGGCGGCGCAGTGGTTGGCGCTGATTGCTATTGTCGCGGGTACAGGTACGTTCCTGACCTGGGTATCTGTCGGGACATGACCTGGCGTTTTCAATCGGACGAATGGTAACGGTGATCATTATTTGTTGCCCGCATGCGCTGGGGCTGGCGGTACCATTGGTGGTTGCGCGGTCTACGGCGTTGTCTGCCCGTAATGGACTGCTGATCCGCAACCGGACGGCATTTGAGAACGCGCGGAAGATAACCACGTTGGTTTTTGACAAGACGGGGACTTTGACGGTGGGGAAGTTCGAAGTGGTACGCGTGGAAGTTTTTGGTCAGGGGCTCTCAGAGCAGGATCTGGTGCGGCTGGCGGCAGGACTGGAGCAGAATTCGGAGCACCCGATAGCGGCGGGTATCCTGCGGAAGGCTAGGGCATCGGCGGTGTCGGTACCGAAGGTGGAGGGGTTCAAGGCACTGACGGGTCAGGGAGTGGAAGCGACTATAGAGGGGCAGGTAATTCGGGTGGTGAGCCCGGGGTATCTGCGGAAGAAAGAGATTCCGTTGCCGGAGGGTTTTGCTGCGGCTCCACAAGAAACGGGAGTTTTTGTGCTGAGGAAGGATAAGTCGATAGGTTATATCGGGCTGGCGGACCAAATTCGGCCGGAGTCGGCGGAGGCTATTCGGACTTTGCACGCGGAGGGGATCGAGTGTATGTTGTTGACGGGAGACAACGACTTAGTGGCGGCGCAGGTGAGTAAGGAATTGGGGATGAATGGATATTTTGCACAGGTATTACCGCATGAGAAGCAGGAGAAGATAAAGGAGCTTCAGGGGAAGGGTGAGTTTGTGGCGATGACGGGGGACGGGGTGAATGACGCGCCGGCACTGGCGCATGCAGATATTGGGATCGCGGTGGGTTCGGGGTCGGACATTGCGGCGGAGACGGCGGGAATCGTGCTGGTGAACAGCAACCCGTTGGATGTGGTGCGGCTGATCTTGTTCGGGAAGATGACGTACCGGAAGATGGTGCAGAACCTGGCCTGGGCGACGGGGTATAATGCAGTGGCGATGCCGCTGGCAGCGGGTGTGCTGTATCATTGGGGCGTGCTGCTGAGCCCGGCGGCGGGGGCGGTATTGATGAGCGCGAGCACGGTGGTGGTAGCGGTGAATGCGAGTTTACTGAGGGTGAAAGACAAACAAGTGCAGCCAAAGATCCTTCTACGCATTGTTTGACTGCGAACTCGATAAATTGACCATCGCAGGCTATAGCCCGAAGTGAAGTCCCGGTCAAAAGATTTTGTCCTTTATACTTTCGGTGCCCCGGCTCCAATGCATTTTAAGAGCTGTAATAGTGCCGCCTTGCCCACTTACAAATTCAACCTGAACGTTATCATCTAACTGGAAAAGCTTCCCCGATATGTAACGTAAAACGAAGAGATTGTTACCTCTTTCTTCATGGTGATAGTTCATCTTTCATGCGCTGCACATAAAATTGGTCGTTGGAGAGAACGATGATATAGGCGCCGTCATTTATAAACCGGCCCGCATAACTGTCGAAGCCTGAGACATCGCCGTCTCTCCGCTGGCCTTTTCCACAATATAACCGAGAAGGAAATACCCGGTATTACTATAGTCAAGCCGGGTCCCTGCTGAGTTTGTCATTTAATTTCAGTTTTCCTTCCTCCATCAGCTTCAAAATGCACACGGCGGTAAATTGCTTGCTGATGGACCCAATGCGGTATTTTACGTTTGGTCCATTGGGTATATGCCATTCCCTGTTCGCCATTCCATATCCCGCCCGCAGCAATACCTTGTCATTTTTTACAATAAGCACGGCACCAGTAAAGCCTTCGTTTACCTGCTACTGCATGTAGTCTCTGAGTAGTTGGGTATAATTCCTTTGGCCAAAAGATGTAATTGGCAGCAGGAGTAAAAGCAATACTTTTCTCATGGCATGGTGATTTTCATATTAGCGACGCCATGATGATGCCGGTTTTTAAAGCATTCAAAATCAATTTGGCTGATTGATGGGTCTCTTGATTGTTGTCCGGTTTCGATACAGCCGCTGGTCGTTGCCATATCAGGCCTCTTATCCAGTGTAATCGAACAGGGCCATGAACCCGAAGTCCATGTGGAGCTGCATGTGGCAGTGGAACAGGGTCATGCCGGGATTGTCGGCTGTGAAATCAACATCCATTTCCTGGAAGCCACCGAGCATGGCGACGTCTTTGATGATGCCGGAGGTGGGTTTGCCGCCGATATGGGTCAGCTCGAAGCTATGCCGGTGGAGGTGCATGGGATGGATGTCGTCGGAGGCGTTGCGCATGTGGAGACGGTATCTTTTTCCTTTTTTGAGATGGAACATCGGCGCCATGTTCGTCATGTCGAAGGCGACGCCGTTGATGGACCAACGGTTGAATCCGCCGTCGGCGGCATTGTCTTTGGCGAAAAGCATGTTGATGACTTCGTCGGGCTGGGCTGCGGGTTGGGTGTTGTGGCTGAAGATGCGGTAGTTCCAGATATAGGGCTTTGGCGTGATCCATTGGGGTTTGCCTTTGTGCCCCCCATATTCGACTACGATGCCCATGCCGTTGCCGCGGTCGTCGTCGGCGAGGTCGCCCATGGCCCATACGCCGGGGTGCTTCATTTCCACGATGGCGCTGATGCGTTCAGCAGTACCGATCCATAGCAGGGGTACTTCCGCCGGGCGGGGCACCTGGTTGCCATCGAGGGCGACGACTTTGAAGGTATGGCCGGGGAGGGCGAGACTGCGGATCTCGGATGCGCTGCCGTTGAGGATATGGAACAAGACCCGCTCGCCATATTTGACGCGGATGGGTTCTCCATGGCCGAGTTGATGACCGTTGATAGTGAATGTTCGGTAGCCGACCTCAAAGCCTTTTGGCCGATCGGGATGGGCCTTTTCGGCTTTCTCCTGCATGGCGCGGAGCTCGGGGATGGCGGCATTGGGGAGGAAATCCATGGCCATGTCGCCGCCGCGCATGAAATAGGGCTCAAATTCTTTGAGGACGAGGAATACTTCGCGGTCGTAAGCGCCGGGATTGTTTTTAGGTTCGATGTACACAGGACCGACCTGACCGCTGTATTGGCCGGCGCTGAGGTTGGGGCCGGCGACGAGGTGGGTGTGGTAGAACCTGAATCCCGAAGGGCCTGGCGTAAAGATTTCCCGCCGTTTGCCGTGAGCGGGAATGTATGGGGTGCCTTCCTCGGCGGAACCGTCAACGTCGACGGGCAGGAACTGTCCGTGCCAGTGGAATTGTTCGGGAGTATCGGTGTCATTGTAGATGTCTACGATGGCTTGCTGTCCTTCTTTGAAGCGCAGGAGTTGACCCGGGAATTGCCCGTTATAGGTGGTGGTGGATAAGATGCGTTGTTTGCCGACCTCTACGAGGCTGGTATTGATGCGGATGGTATAGTCGGCGGGCTGATCTTGCAGCCAGGGTGTTAAAGGCTTTTCGGGATGCTGATGGAGAAGACCGGAAGCGGTGGCAGGCAATACGCCGGCGGCTGGAAGGAGGACGCCGCCGATCTTTATAAAGTTTCGTCTGTTCATGTAAGTTGTTATTTCAGGATGGTTGGGTTTCGGTTTTTGGGGCGGATGGGGGGATAGGATAGAGCATTTCCGAGGAAATATCGGCAAACAGGCTGGTGAGGGCCAGGAGGAAAGAATTAGCCGTTAGGCCTGAAAATAGTCGTTTTGTTGTCTTCATTCGATGATGGTTTATCGCCACAAAGAATATACCATGCTGGATGTATTCTATGGTTTGTTTGAAATTGATTCGGTACTTTCATGGCATTTATCGGCCGAATGGCCGTGAAGGGTTTCTTTTTGTTTGAAGAGAGTGAAGGAGACGAAGGGGAGGACTTTGGAGGAACCGGAGGAGTTGATTGGGGGATAGGGCAAATAAAAGATAAACATGTTATGTAAAGCGGGTAAATTTTTAGGGGCAGTATATTATGGACGTATATGCCTGATGATCATTTGTTTTTTGATGGCCGGCAAATTAAAAGGCCAGAGCGTTGTAGTGAGGTTTTCTTCTTCACCGGACGCATCGGGGGTGGAATTTGCTGGGACAAGGTCTTTGCCATTGATCGCAGTCGACACAGCGGATGATGTCGTGGTGAGACTTGCCGCATCTTTTTTTGCCCAGGATGTAGAACGTGTGACAGGGCGGAAGCCGCAGGTCGATTCCATGGGTGGAAAGGCGACGGAAATGATCATTGCGGGGACGATCGGCAAGAGCGGATTGATCGACCAACTGATCGCCGCAGGCAAGTTGGCCGATATAGACAAGATCAAGGGACATTGGGAGGCGTCTTTGTGGCAGGTTGTTTTGAATCCGATGCCGGGTGTCCGGAAGGCCCTGGTCATTGCCGGAAGCGATCGGCGGGGTACGGCTTATGGTTTTATGGCGCTGTCGAAAAAAATTGGGATATCGCCCTGGTACTGGTGGGCCGATGTTCCCGTGGTCCATCGAAATGCATTGTCGATTTCTGTGACGAAGCCTGCATGGGACGAGCCTGCGGTCAGATATCGGGGCATCTTCATCAATGACGAGGATTGGGGAATCAACGAATGGGCCAGGCACACTTTTGAAAAGGACTTTGGTAACGGGGTTGGCCCGAAGACATACGAAAAAGTGTTCGAGTTGATGCTGCGTCTCCGGTTGAATTATATATGGCCTGCGATGCACGAGGTGAGCAAGGAGTTTGGAAACACACCTGAAAATGTGGCTCTGGCTGATCGATACGGAATCGTTGCGGGTTCCTCACATTGTGAGCCGATGTTGTATAACAATGTGCATTGGAATGAAAGTAAAAAGGGACGGTGGAACTACAGCACCAACAGGGATACCATCTACGACACCTGGAAGGAAACGGTTATGGATCGAAAAGACAAGGAGGCGGTATGGACACTGGGCATCCGGGGGATTCACGATCGCGGCATGGAGATGCCTCCAGCGGGTATTACGGAGCGGATTGATCTACTGGAGCAAGTGTTCCGGGATCAGCGTGGGTTGATCGACAATTATGTCACACGTCGATATGGATCGCCGGCAGAGTGTTTTGTGCCGTACAAGGAAGTCCTGCCCGTGTATAACGCTGGCCTCAAAGTGCCGGACGACGTGACGCTGATGTGGGTGGATGATAATTTTGGCTATATCCGAAGGCTGTCCAATCCGGCGGAAAGAACGCGGCCGGGTGGGAGCGGCTTGTATTGGCACCTGTCCTATTACGGAAGTCCGCATTCTTATACCTGGATCAATACCACTGCGCCGGCGCTGATGTGGGAGGAGTTTAAAAAGGCTTGGGAGAACCAGGCAAGGACGATTTGGGTGATCAATGTCGGAGACATCAAGCCAATGGAGTTGGGGATAGATTACTTTTCAAAGCTCTCCTGGGATCCGGCGGGACAATTGGCGGACGCTCAGCCTTTATTTTTAAGGTCTTTTATTGCGGAGCAATTCGGAACGGCCCTGGAAACTCCTTTATATGAGTTGCTTACCGAATATTACCGCTTGGGGACGATAAGAAAGCCGGAATTGATGGACCGGGTTTGGAGCCTGTCGCTTTCGCATCAGCGAGCTGGGGCGTTGGCGTCAGCCTACGAAGGATTGTTGAAGCGCGAGGCGGCTGTATTTGCTAAAGTTCCTTCCACTAAATGGGATGCATATACGGAATTGGTCGGTTTTCCGGTGAGGATACTTGCCGCAACCGGGCTGATATTTATGCGAGACAGGGACTCGGTTTTGGGCAATAGCCAAACGAACGCGATAGATCGCCTGAAATTATTCATCCAGGGACAGGTAAGCTATTATAATGATTCGGTCGCACAAGGAAAATGGCGATTTATGATGCCGGGAATGGTGACCGGCAAAAACCTGCCGGCCTGGAATAGCCAGGTTGCCTGGCCTTGGGGCGAGATACGCGCTCCGGATACCAGTAAGCATGAGGTCGAGCCGGATCTTCTCGTACCCGCGTCTTCGTTTGCTACTCCGGTGAAGTCAACAAAAGCCAAATGGACGACGGTGCCAGGGCTGGGTCAAAGCGGAAATGCGGTGGCGCTGGAGCCGGCTGGCCTCGATGCAGCATGGGCAGACGGAGATAAGTCTGCCCCGGCGATGGAATATACTTTTACCGCCGATGGACGGGGTGGAAAGGTGATCCTTTATTTCTTGCCCACATTCAGGATATATCCCGGCATGTTGCTGCGGGTAACTGTCGGCGTGGATGGCAACACAATAACGACGCTGGAGGTCCCGGGTTCCAGCGGCAAAGAGGATGAGAATGGACAGAACCGGAATGAGGCGATACGGAACAACTGTGTCAGGGCATTGGTTAATCTTCCTGGCTTGCCGGCTGGTAAACATAAGTTGTTTATAAGGGCGGTAGATCCGGGCGTTGTTATCGACAGGATCGGATTCGTTACAGGGTACCGATAAAGCTGGTTTTCAGCATACAATAGAACGCCGTTCCATTCAATGCCATAGTCGAATGCGTGATAACGCGCCGGCTCAGACTTACCGAAGATAGCACAGTACGTGGTGCAGGCTTGGCCATGAAGAAGGATGAGGCCGGTACCAACGCCGTCCTTTTGAAACAGTTTTGCGACGCAGACCTGCTGCAAATGGTCCGGCAGGTTTCGAGAACGTTGGCGCGGCCGAAATGGAACAAAGTGTGGGAGAGTCTGCAGACTGCACCTGCTACGGCACCGCTGTCTTAAGAAGATATCGCTTACCTTGCGGGGATGGTTTTCTAAAAAGATAACATGAATCCGAACGTGGCAAAACTGATCATCGCCTTGGCGTTGGCGGGCATAACCGGCATAACCGGGTGCCTCAACCAAACCGACACCTCGCTGGCCATCCGCAAGAAAAAGGTAGATGCCGCTATCTCGTGCGTGCAGAGGGGAGGGTCCGATAGTGCAGACAGCGGCCTGTCTTCGGAGCGAGATGGCTCGGCTACAGGGCTTGCGGCGGGCGGATTCGGACCGACCCGGGAAAATACGGACCGGCCTTCAGCGCCGGCGCCGGCGGGCATGGTCTGGGTCCCCGGAGGGGAGTTCAGCATGGGGGCGGCGGACCCCGTTGGGATGGAGGATGGCGGTCATGAATCGATGAGCGATGCACGGCCTATCCATCGCGTCTATGTGGACGGTTTTTACATGGATGCCACGGAGGTCACCAATGCCGCGTTCGCCGCCTTTGTCAAAGCGACCGGGTATCTCACGGTTGCGGAACAGAAACCGACGCACGAAGAGTTTCCCGACGCGTCCGAGGCAAGTCTTGTACCGGGATCGCTGGTCTTTTCCGCGCCTGACGTGCCTGTGGCGCTCGATGATTATACCCGGTGGTGGAGCTATGTTCCGGGAGCAGATTGGAGACATCCGGACGGACCGGGCAGTTCCGCCAGGGACGACGCTCCCGTCGTGCAGATCGCGTGGCAGGACGCCGCCGCCTATGCGCGCTGGGCAGGGAAGCGGCTGCCTACGGAGGCCGAATGGGAGTTTGCCGCTCGCGCCGGAAAGAGCGGTCAGCCCTATACGTGGGGAAGCCGGCTGCGGCCGGACGGTCGCTTCATGGCCAACACCTTTCAGGGGCATTTTCCCGACCGGGATGATGGTGCGGATGGCTATCGCGGGGTCGCGCCTGTTGCCCGATTCCCGGCGAACGGTTACGGCCTGTTCGACATGTCGGGAAATGTCTGGGAATGGTGCAGCGACTGGTACAGCAGCGATTATTACCGGCAGACCGGCGGCTCGCTGGTTCGCAATCCGCAGGGACCGGCCGCTCCGGATGATCCGGCCGAACCAGGCTCCCGAAAAAAGGTCCAGCGTGGCGGGTCATTCCTCTGCACCGATCAGTACTGTTCGCGGTATATCCTGGGCACGCGCGGCAAGGGGGACTGGCGTTCGGCGGCAAACCACGTTGGCTTTCGCTGTGTGAAGGTCCCGGGTAAACCATAAGGAACCCGCCGATACTCGAAATAGAGCGATCAATCAAGTGGTTAATTTTCGTAAACATTATGGTATTTATGGACTAATATAATTCGGAGCGAAGTTTACTTTTGAAAAAAAAAGAGACTACATGAGTGCTATAAAGTGGGAAGGGGTCTATTCAGCCTTGCTTACGCCATTCGATGCCGACGATCATATTGACTACAATCTTTTTGAAATCAATATTCAAGCCCAGGTGGACGCGCAAATTGACGGGATAGTCCTGGGCGGATCCCTGGGAGAAGCGAGTACATTGAGTTTTGAAGAAAAAAAATCCTTGCTGACACATGCGAAGCGAATCGTAAAAGACAGGATACCGGTAGTGCTGAACATTGCGGAGCAATCGACAAAGGAAGCGATGCGGATTGCCCGTCAGGCTGAAGCCAGCGGCGCCGATGGGTTGATGGTTTTGCCACCGATGCGGTACAACGCCGATAAAACAGAAACGCTTGAATACTTCAGGAGTATTGCTTCGATCACTTCTCTTCCGCTGATGATCTACAATAATCCTCATGATTACAAGATCGAAATAACGTTGGATATGTTCGCGGAATTGGAAAAGATACCTACGGTCCGGGCGATAAAGGAATCCACCAGGGACGTATCCAATGTAACGAGACTGAAGAACAGGTTCAAAGACCGGTTTAAGATCCTTTGCGGGGTCGATACGCTTGCTTTTGAAGAACTCGTTATGGGCGCCGATGGCTGGGTTGGCGGTCTTGTAGACGCTTTCCCTGTCGAAACAGTCGCGGTTTACAGATTGCTCAAAGGAGGAAAAATCAAGGAGGCGCTTGAAGTATTCCGGTGGTTCATGCCGCTGCTTGAACTGGACATTCACGCAAAGTTTGTCCAATATATCAAAATTGCAGCAACCGAAACCGGTTTGGGCAGTGAATATGTTCGAGCCCCCAGGTTGAAGCTTTCGGGATCCGAAAGAGAGCGGATCATGCATACCGTCGCCGACGCGATCAGTAAACGGAAGGAGATACTCGGTCATCTGTCGGCGGCCACTATGGCCACTGCCCTCGCATAACCACAATGTGATTAGATCTTATGGGACAAAGTGGGGGTATGCCCCGGTTCAATGACCATAGCGAATAATCTACGACGATTGAGTATGAAAATACTGTGTAAACTGTTTTTTTTGGGCGCGGTATTGTTGCAAACGAACCCGTGCCGGCCCCAAAAAAATGCGGGGACCGGCAAGAGGCCGAATATCGTCGTGTTCCTTACCGATGATCTTGGATACGGCGACCTCGGATGCTACGGTAACCCGATCATTAAGACGCCCAATTTCGACAAATTTGCTACTGAAGGGGTGCTGCTTACCGATTGCCATTCCGGCGGGACCGTTTGTTCGCCCTCTCGCGCCGCCTTGTTGACCGGCAGGAAGCCCTACCGATTGGGTTTTTATAATATCCAGGGTGGCCCGATCTATCTGAGATCTAACGAATTGACGATAGCCGAGCTCCTGAAAAGCAATGGTTATACCACCTGTTTCGTCGGAAAATGGCATCTATCCGTGCTGGAAAAGAAAAGAGTGAATCAACCGGGCCCCGGCGACCAGGGATTCGACTATTGGATGGGGACTACGCATAACCCATTCGATGGTCCAGCAAATACAAAACAATTCGTAAGGAATGGTGTTCCTCTCGGTGAGGTAAAAGGATGGTTTTGCGATGTGATCGTTGATGAGGCGGGCAAATGGCTGCGCGAAAAGAGGGATACAACAAAACCGTTCTTTCTTTATGTCGCTTCCCACGAGCCCCATACTCCGATCGAACCGCCGAAGGAATACAGCGACATGTATGCGTCGCCGCGGGTTGATTCGCTCGAAAAGACGATCAGGTATGGCTACGTCAACAGACCTGCAAGGGACATATCGGCCAATAAGAAATTATACTATGGTACGGTTACCCAGCTCGACAACGCCTTTGGGAAATTATTGAGGACGCTGGATAGTTTGAGGCTTAGGGACAATACCTTCATTTTTGTTACTAGCGATAATGGACCGGAGAGCCCGGTCACCAATGAAGAATCCCTGGGTCAATGGACCGACCCTATACGGGACCATTGTTTTGGGACGCCCGGCATTTTCAGAGGTATGAAGCGGTTTGTATACGAAGGCGGTCATCGTGTTCCGGGAATGGCCAGGTTCCCGGGGATGATCCCGCCCGGTATAAAAAGCGATAAGTTGTTTGACGGAACCGACTTGTTCCCTACCGTATGTCAACTGATTGGGATAGCATTGCCTGCCGGCATAAAATACGACGGTGTTCCGAACTTTAACAGCTTTTTGAACAAATCCGTTAAAAGAGAAACGCCCGTCACCTGGTTTTACCCCAACTATGAGGATACCTGGTTCAGGTTGCCGGAGATGGAGATGCGTTCGGGCGATTATACATTGATCGGATGGTTGCCTCCGAAGCCGGATTCCATGACCGGCAATGATTGGTTTTTCAAATACGGACCCGTTCGGTTCGAGTTGTACAATCTAAGATCGGATCCCGCGCAGCAACACGATCTGGCAGCCAAAAAGCCGAGGATTGTAAATTCCCTGAAAGGGACCATGACAAAGTTGTGGACGGAAATGAGAGACGAAGGCGAATTGGTCAATAAAGGAAAGTGATCTGATTGCGGTTGCCGGGTATGCGACGGGTTTCCGGTTTGCGAAGTCAAGGTTACATGTCTCCAATAATGCGATATCACTTGAATTACTTCATATAACGGGGTAGACGATCCGTTTGTCGTCCGATCCGACGGCCGGAATGGGCGTTGCATGCGTCGTATGCTGATGCCAGTCCCACCCTGTAGGTTTTTTATCATCGATATAGAAAATAAATATGTCCCAGGTACGTCCTGCAAGGTCGTTCCAGAACCCCGAAGCATATGGTTACGCATCTGCATTTTGAAGAACCAAAAGGCTACGCTATTCTGGGCTCCTACACAGCACTCGTCTATACGATGCCGTTGTTTGGCGGGTGGATCGCCGATCAATAGCGGATTGATATCTCTTTGGTATTTTACTGCGGGATATTTTTTTGTCGTCACCTGGGAGCTTTGCATTTCTCCGATCGGACTATCCATGATCACCAAGTTGTCCCCCGGCAATATGGTATCGCTAATGATGGGGGTATGGTTTTTTGCAACGGCGTGCGGGGAATTCCTGGCCAGCAAGATCGGAGCGCTGATGAGTGTTCCTGTTGCCGTTCGGAATAGCCCTGTTGCATCGATGCCGTATTAAGAAACGATACTGTTGAAAATAGCTTTGGCTTCCGGCGCCGCGGCGATCTTATTGTTGATCCTGGTTCCGCTGCTGAAAAGGCTAACGCATGAGGTACGTTGAGGCGGTCAATGGCGTCACCCGTTGCTTAAACGGTTTAGCATTTGCGATCGGTCCGGTTTATAGCCTACGGATCTCCTCTGAAAAGTCGATCTGCGATAATTTTCTTTTTCAAAAATCACGGGTGAGGGATAAGCAGCGATCTCTAGCTGTTAAATATCCAATTGTTTACAAAAATTAACCAAGGTAAAATTTGATTGGGATTTTTTTTTATTATTGTTTTCATGAAGGTGATACAGTTCACTTTACCGGTAAAAAACGGCAACTCGATCCACCTGCAGGAGGATAGGCTTCCGTATTTCTATCCACACCTGCATCGGCACAAAGAGATCCAGGTCACCTGGATTATCAGCGGGGACGGGACTTTGATCGTAGGCAACACGATGCATAACTTTCAATCGGGGGATATGTTCGTCATCGGCGCGAACCAGCCGCACTTGTTCAAGAGCGAGCCTTCATTTTTCGATCCGAGCAACCGGAAGAAGATCCATTCGCTGAATTTATTTTTTAGTCCGACCGGTTTTATTTCCCAATTATTGGCATTCCCCGAAATGCTGAGCATAAAAAAGTTCCTTGAATCGAGCAATTTTGGCCTGCAGGCCTCCGGAAGGAATGCCGCAAAGCTGGCGGAGCATTTTCTAAAGATCAGCAATGCGACCACCGGATTTACGCTTTCCTATTTTATCGAGCTGCTCCAGGTGATGGCCAATTTCAAACACTGGCAGTATCTGTCCGCGCAGTCGTTTGCAAGCAACATTACGGATTCCGATGGTTTGCGGATGAATGAGATCTACCGGTATACGATGGATCATTATACAGAAAGCATCATGCTTGAACAGGTGGCGTCGGTTGCCTGTCTGACCCCACAGTCTTTTTGCCGCTATTTCAAGAAGCATACGGGAAAGACCTATGTGAATTTTTTGAATGAGGTCCGTATCAATGAGGCTTGCAAGCGGCTGGTGGAAAACACTTGCGGCAGCATTGCGAACGTGGCATATAAATGCGGTTTCAACAGCGTTGTTTCATTTAACCGGTTGTTTAAGAACGTTACGGCGAAAACTCCCAAAGAATTTATCAGGGCATACAACCCTTGAGGCCTTATCCTGGTTGGTAAACAGATCTTATTCACAGTCCTGCTACTCGTCCGCAGGCAAGAATAAATAAGGCCTTAAAATGAGCTTATGAATGATATAAAGATCGGCACTGTAGATATTGTGGTTATTTTATTGTACATCTGCGGGATTCTCGCATACGGGTTGTATTCCGTCCGTAAGACCCGGATGACGAGCAACAATTATTTTTTGGCCGGGCGGAGTTTGAATTGGGTGATCGTCGGGGCAGCGCTGTTCGCTTCGAATATCTCGACGATACACGTGATCGGGCTGGCGGCATCAGGATATAACGAGGGGTTCGTATGGGGCAATTTCGAATGGATGGCGATCTTTACGCTTATTTTGCTGGCACTTGTGTTTGCGCCTTTTTATTTCAAAACGAAGATCTCCACGCTCCCCCAGTTCCTCGAGGAGCGCTATGGACGGTCTTCCCGGATGTTTGTGGCCTTCATGGGCATAATCGCCGCTCTGTTTATTCATCTTGGGTTGACGTTGTATGCGGGGGCCGTTGTTTTCGAATCGTTTTTCGGGATCAATGTATACCTGTCGATCTTCCTCATTTCTGCGATCACTGCGATATATACGGTTGTCGGCGGATTGAAGGCCGTGATGGTGACCGAAACGATACAGACCGTTATCCTGATAGCAGGATCGGTATTGCTGACCATTTTTGCAATTTTGGAATTGCCAAAACACGGGATCACCTCATGGGGTGGTTTTGAGGCCGCAGTCAAGCACGGCCAGCTCAATATGCTCCACTCCGAAGCATCGGTAAGGGCGCTCACTCCCAGAGGGCCCGACACGGGGCTTACCTGGTATGCAGTGCTTTTGGGGTACCCGGTATTGGGTATCTGGTATTGGTGTACCGACCAAACGCATGTTCAGCGGGTCTTAAGCGCGCGGTCACTGGTCGACTCACAAAAAGGTTCCTTGTTTGCCGGGTTGCTGAAGATCCTACCGGTGTTTATCCTGATCCTGCCGGGTGTTATCGGGTATGTGTTATACAAGGATATCATCGGGACCGATGCGAATCAAACCTACCCGGTGATGATCGCCCGTCTGCTTCCGGTAGGGATCAAAGGTATCGTAGCCGCTGCGCTCTTGTCGGCATTGATGAGCGTCGTAGCCGCGGCGCTCAACAGTTCGGCTACGCTTGTTTCGGTTGATATAGTCAAGCATTTCAGACCTTCGACGACAGATCGCGAACAGGTCTTAATAGGACGGGTTGCCGCAGTGGCCATTATGCTGGCGGCCATGTTGTGGTCAACGCAGGGAGGGAAATTTTCGAGTATCTTTGAAGCAATCAACAAGATCGCTGCTGCCATGGCGCCGCCCATCACCACCGTATTTCTATTGGGTGTGTTCAGCAAGCGTGGGACCAAAGAAGCCAGTATAATAACCTTATCGGTTGGATTCCTGCTCGGTATCGTCTCTTTCTGTCTCGACTATGTTCCGATCAGCGGAAAGATGTACATAACGGAAGGGCTTGGAATTCCTTTTATGATGCAGGCCTGGTGGCTGTTTTGCATCAATTGCGTCATCTATTTCATCGTGAGTTACCTTACTCCTAAGCCGGATCCTCTTGCGATAGCCAAATGCACCTGGCCGAGCCCATTGTCGGTCCTGAGGCAGGGCAAGTCCGAAGGGATACGCGATGTCAGGGTCCTGGCCGGCCTGCTGTTGTTGTTCCTGATCGTGATGTACGCAATTTTTCGTTAACCTTATTCTGTCGCTCAAAAATCGTGTCGTAGCCGGCGATCCTGTTCAAACGCCTGCTACAGGGGATATATTCATTGTCATCGGATTGTTTATGCTTTTTCGCAATTTTAAAAGAGGAGAAATTCAGATGCAGACTGGTTAATATCCGCATAAATGTTTGCTTATTGCCATGCTACCTTTAGATGCAAATACGTAGGAGGTTGTAATTGGAAACCTCTAGTTGCCTGTTGAAAAAAATAAATTCCAAAACTAAAATGTTACTGACTATGAGAAAATGTTCAACCGCTATTTTTCTATTCCTGGTCTTTATGGGGTTAGGGACGGCGGTACTAGCCCAGCAGCGACAATTCACCGGGACGGTCCTGAACAGCAAGGATGAACCTGTAAAATATGCGTCGATTCATCTTCTGGGGACAAGGGGCGGGATCAGCGCAGACGAGCAGGGCAGATTTACGATAACGGCGAGACCGGGCCAGCAACTGGTAGTCTCCGCCGTCGGGCAGGAGACCCAAACCGTGACGCTCGGAAATAATCCGAGTGTTTTGATCAAACTTGTCCCCGCCGGTGCGAATATGGGCGAGGTTGTGGTAACTGCGCTGGGGATCTCGAGAGCAAAGAAGACGCTTGGTTATGCCGTGCAGGACCTTAAGAATGCCGCCCTGACCGATGCCGCGGACAACAATATCGTCAACACCATCTCGGGCAAGATCGCGGGCGCCCAGGTGACCAGCGGCGGAAGCACGATCGGCTCGTCATCGAGAATCGTGATCCGGGGTAATGCGGGGTTCCTTAATAACCAGCCGCTCTTCGTGGTCGACGGGACCCCGATCGACAATACTACTGCGAACCTGAATGGGGGCGGTGGGATCGACTGGGGTAATGCGGCTTCGGATCTTGATCCCAATGATATCGAGTCCATGACGGTGTTGAAGGGCGCAAACGCTGCCGCGCTGTACGGGAGCCGCGCCACCAACGGCGTTATCCTCATTACCACCAAGAAGGGGGCCAAAGGCCAGAAGATGGGAGTCGACGTCAATTCTTCCGTCGTGATCAACAAGGCGGGTTATTGGCCGAATTTTCAAAATAGCTATGGCGGCGGTTGGAACGGGGAGGAATACATTTATAAACAATTCCTGGCCACGCATCCCGGGATCTCGTACCAGGACTATGCCAAGCAATATTCGTATAATTATGTCGATGGTGCCGGCGGCGGCGTGAACGACGGCAATCCGATCAACTGGGGTCCGCGTCTCGACGCCGGACTCAAGCTCGATCAGTACTCGACCGGTCCGAACAGTCCCTGGATCTCCCGGCCCAATAATTACAAAGATTTCTACAGTCCCGAGGTCACGGTCTTAAACAACGTCTCTGTATCCGCCGGGAGCGACAAGGCTACGGGGAGGTTCTCCTATACCAGCGAGGTCACTCCACAGGGGATATTGCCGAATACGGATCAAAAGCAAAACACGGTCAACGCAAGTTTCACGTTGACGCCGAATGAAAAGCTTTCCGTAGTAGGCAACCTCACCTACCTGGAGAAGTCGAGCAACAATATCCCTTTCAACGGATATTCTCATGTGGGGGTGGATTTTGCCTGGACGCAGCGCGATTTCGATACGAAATATATGCTGGCTCAGTATAAGAAGGGCGGGAACGTAACCATGTTCCCCGGGATCGATAATTACCGCTACTATTATGACAATACGAATTCGCTGGGCAGACACAGGGGTTTTGGGAACGTGAGCGCCACCTACAAACTCACCAGCTGGCTATCAGCCATGGCCCGCGGGGGAATCGATTTTTACTATCAGCGTGAAAAATCGATCACGCAATCCGGCACGCAGGCGAATATCCTGAAGAAAAGGGGCGGCCAGTTCAACCAGACAGACATCTTTACCAAAGAGGAAAACCTCGACTTCATCCTGAATTTTGATAAGGAGTTCGGGGATATGCACATCGACGGTCTTGCCGGGGCAAATTACCGGGATAACCAGTACAACAGCAGCTATTTGGCTGCCAGCGATCTCACGGTGCCCGATCTGTATACCATCTCGAACGTGAAAGGGGTGCCGACCGCATCTATGTTTGACAGCCACAAGCAAACCAATAGTGTCTTTGGCGCGGCGAATGCATCCTACAAGGACATCGTGTTCCTCGGGGTCACGGGTCGCAACGATTGGAGCTCGACCCTTCCACCGAACAACCGATCCTATTTCTATTCGTCCGCCAGTCTGGGATTGGATCTGACCAAGGCTTTCCGGATCCAATCGGACAAATTGACGTACGCAAAACTCAGGTTCAGCGTGGCAAAAGTCGGCGGAGACACCGATCCTTATCAATTGGCGGGCACATACACCGCATCGGCATTCAACGGTATTTCCCTGTTCCAGCCGGCAACGGTCTTCCCGCCGGCAAATCTGAAACCGCAACAGACGAAATCCTACGAAATAGGGACGGATCTGAGGTTCCTCAGAAACAAGATCAATCTGGACATCACTTACTATGACCAGAAAACCGTCAACCAGATACTCAGTGTCCCGACATCCCCGACCACCGGTTACTCGGCCGCCAAACTCAACGCCGGCGAGATCGAAAACAAAGGGATCGAGGTCATGTTCTCCGCCAAGCTCCTCGAAAGCAACAACGGTCTGAACTGGACCACGACGATCAATTGGGCGAAGAACAAGGACGTCGTCAACCAGCTGTACGGCGGCTTGACGCAATACCAGATCTCCCCGGGGTTCGGAGGTTGCGTAACGATGGGTATTCCCGGTCAGGAATGGGGTAGCCTTTGGGGTCTTCCGTATGTAAGGGATCCCAAGAATGGCAATAAGATCGTCGTAGGAAGCGACGGCCTCCCGCTCTCGACAAACGTTGCTAAGAATTTCGGGTCGGTGACCCCGGATTGGGTAGGGGGGATTAACAACTCCTTTACGTACAAGAATTTCAATTTCAGTTTTCTGATAGATGCGAAATGGGGAGGGAAATTCTTCAGTTGTACGGCCTGGCATTCCTACCCGACAGGTACGTTTACCGTGACTACCGCAAATCACGTCAGGGAAAACGGACTGATCGTCGATGCGGTTAAGCAGGATGGAAGCCGCAATGATATTCGCGTTTCCGCACAGGATTATTTTGGTGCGGCGAACGGTTGGGTTTGGAACAACCACGAATATTCGATCCTCAACGGCACGTATGTGAAACTTCGTGAAGTGATCTTAGGGTACGATATCAATGTCAGGAATCTCCATTGGATCCAAAAACTCAATGTATCGGTATTTGGAAGGAACCTTGCCATCCTTTACAGGGACCAGAGCACCCGTCTCTTCGGTATAGATCCCGAAGTTGGTATGGGGGGCGGCGAATATGGCGTGGGATTCGAGAATTTCCAGATCCCGACTACCAGGAATTATGGGTTTAAACTTTCCGTAAAATTCTAAACTAATTGAAATGAAAAACTTTTGGGGATATAAACAAGCGAATAGAAGGACACCATCGGGGATGAGGAGAAGGACAATTACGAATGGTATCCTGGCAGCGTGCGGAGCCCTTTCCTTAATGATGGGCTGTACGAAGAAATTCACTCAAATGAACGTAAACCCAAATGCGCCCACCGCGGTGCCCGCGACCAATATATTTGGCCGGGGAATATTGTCATCCGCCGGCACTTTGTTTGGCGAACGGCTCGACATATACTATACCGGGTCTTACGCGGGGCAAACAGCCGGCATAGGACTTGGTGATTACGAATACCGGGTGGATATCAATAACAGCATGTGGACCGGCATGTACCAGGCGATGGCCGACCTTGTCAATGCTGCGGACGTCGCCAAGGCGGCGGGTAACAATAACCTCTATGCGGCGGCGCTAACGATGAAGGCGTATGACGCGCAGAAAACGACAGACATGTGGGGCGATATCCCTTATTCCGACGCATTCAGGCTGGATTCGGGCATCCTGTATCCGCACTACGATAAACAGTCGGATGTTTACAACACCATATTGGCCGAGTTGAAGACCGCGGCGGACATTTTTAAATCAAATGCATCGGGTGCGATCGGGGTAGGCGATCTGATCTATAAGGGCGATGTATCGAAATGGAAGAAATTCTGTAATTCGCTGCGGCTGAGAGTTGCGATCCGGATGTCGAACGTTGACCCGACCGGCGCTACGGCAGTTATTTCGGAAGTGCTGGGTGACCCCGTTTCCTATCCGGTGATGACAACCAACAGCGACAACGCATATTTGAATTTTCCGGGTGTTTCTCCGGACCTCGAATACTGGTATGTGCGTTTGGGGACCTCTGGGGCTTATACCGATCAATACAGGATGAACGATGTATTGATCAGCACGCTTAAGGCGAACAATGACCCGCGCCTGCCAGTTTACGCCAGACTGGATAATAACGGGGGTTACGGCGGGTACAAGTTTGAAGTAGGCCAGACGAGCGATACGCTGAATAACGGCAATAACACGTCGGGAATAGGGAACAGGTTCTCCCAAAACCCCGCCGGGTTCTCGCCCTTCATGAATTGCGCGGACGTGAGTTTTATCGAGGCCGAGGCCTATCAAAGGGGGCTAGTGACAGGGAACGCGCAGGTAGCTTACCAAAATGGGATTACCTTGTCGTGTATGGAGAATGGCGTCGACGCCGGGTCTATTGCGAGCTACCTGACACAACCCGAAGTGGCATGGAATAGTGGTACCACGACCAAACTGCAAAAGATCGATTTGCAGAAATGGATCAGCCTCTTCAAACAGGAAGAAGAGGCCTGGGCGGAATCGAGAAGGACCGACGTGCCGCTGATGACCAGTGTTTCGGCCAATTATATATCCAGTCATAACAGACCTCCCTTCAGACTGCCATACGCAGACGAGGAAAAGGCATTGAATTCGAACTTTCCTACGAATGTAGTGGAGACGGATATCTTCTGGGGTACCCAGATGTGGTGGGATACGAGGAAGAACGTCCATTAAAAGCATCGAAGTTATCAGTGATTTTGCTGGCGCATAAAGATGGCTGGCTTGCCTAAATAATACCGAAGCATGATTAAATCGCACTGTTTACTCTTTTTAGTGCTGGCATTTTCTTCCGGACCGGCGTTTTCTCAGCTTTCCAATACTCCCGGTTTGATCGACAACAAGGAGTTTGACCCTTCCACGCTGTTGTGGTATACTTCTCCGGCCGCGGTTTGGGAAGATGCACTGCCTGTCGGAAACGGCCGGTTGGGTGCCATGGTGTTCGGGAAGAGCGGGGAGGAGAAAATTCAGCTGAATGATGACACTTACTGGACCGGCGGTCCTTATTCAACCGTAGTGAAGGGAGGCTATAAGAAATTGCCCGAAATACAAAAAGATATCTTTGAGGGTCGCCCGATCGAGGCGCACAAGCTGTTTGGAAGATACCTGATGGGATACCCTGTCGAACAACAGAAGTATCAGTCGTTGGGAAATATCGTATTGACATTCGGGAACGAAAAGGAGGTTACGGATTACAAGCGGTGGCTCGACCTGGAGACGGGCAGTGCCTGTGTACAGTACAAAGCGCATGGAGTGACTTTTCAAAGGGAGGTGTTTGCCTCGGCGCCCGACCAAACGATCGTCGTGAGGCTTACGTCAGACAAGCCGGGTAGTCTCTCCTTCACGGCCGAATTGCGCGGGGTGCGAAATAGCTCGATGTCGAACTATGCCACCGATTATTTTCGTATGGATGGGGTGGGAAACGACGGATTGGTGCTCACGGGAAAATCCGCCGACTACATGGGGATAGAAGGCAAAATTCGCTATGAAGCGAGGTTAAAAGCAGTCCCCGAGGGCGGTACGGTCCATGTCGATGGAGACGATCTTATTGTTGAAAATGCGGATGCCGTGACGCTGTATTTCGTGGATGCCACCAATTTTGTCAATTACAAGGATGTCAGCGGGGATTATCATGCAAAGGTCGAGGGCTATCTCCGGAATATCGGATCCAAAAGTTATTCCGGCATTAAAGCCGCGGCCATCAACGATTACCAGGCGCTGTTCAAACGGGTTACACTCCGTCTTCCCGCCACTCTCAACTCGTTTCTGCCGACGGATGAACGGATCAAAAAATTTTCCGCGGATTCCGACCCTCAGCTGGCGTCCCTGAGCTATCAGTTCGGGCGCTACATTCTAATTTCCTCGTCGCGGCCGGGGACACAACCCGCCAATCTGCAGGGGATCTGGAACAACAATATGAACCCGCCCTGGGATTCAAAGTATACGACCAACATCAATACGGAGATGAACTACTGGCCCGTCGAATCGGCGAACCTGTCCGAACTGGCGGAACCCTTGATCCAAATGGTCAGGGACCTCACCGACCAGGGAGGCAGTGTTGCGAAGGAACACTACGGGGCCGGCGGCTGGGTTTGCCACCAGAACACGGATATATGGAGGGTGGCGGCGCCGATGGATGGTCCTACCTGGGGAACGTTTACGGTCGGGGGAGCCTGGCTGACCACGCAGCTTTGGGACCATTATGCATTTACGCAAGACACCAATTATTTGAAGAACATCTATCCTGTTATAAAAGGTTCGGTTGAGTTCTTCATGGATTTTCTCGTAGAATATCCGAAGAACAAGAAATGGCTGATCACCTGTCCTTCCACCTCTCCTGAAAACCCCCCGAAAGGGCCCGGTTACCATTATTTTTTTGATGAGGTCACCGCCATGTACTATTTCACGACGATCTGCGCCGGTTCTTCGATCGACATGCAGATCCTGACGGACCTTTTTGGCGAGTATGTTGCTGCCGCGAAGGTACTCGGGCTCGACCAGGGGTTCGCTGAAAAGGTGGCCGCGGCCAGGTCGAGATTGGTACCCCCGCAGATCGGCGCCGACGGGATGCTCCAGGAATGGGCGGAGGATTTCCAGCAGTTGGAACCCAAGCACAGGCATATCTCTCTGCTTTATGGGATATATCCCGGCAATGTGATCTCGGTCAAAAGGACTCCCTCGCTCATCGAACCGGTGAAGAAGGTGCTGGAAGAGAGGGGAGACGAGGGAGCGGGCTTCTCGCGAGCCTGGAAAATGGGCGTTTGGGCCCGGTTAAACGACGGGAACAGGGCGTATAAGATCTTTAAGGGTTATCTGGACAAACAGGCATTCCCTCAACTGTTTGCAAAATGTTTCACGCCTTTGCAGGTCGACGGTTCTTTGGGTGTGACAGCCGCCATAACCGAAATGCTGATCCAATCCCAGGAGGGTGAGATCGATCTGTTGCCTGCACTGCCGGACGAATGGCCTGAAGGGAAGTTCGAAGGAGTTTGCGCCCGCGGCGCCTTTACGGTGAACTTCGAGTGGAAAGACCGGAAGATAACGAAGGCAACGATCATTTCGAATAAAGGGGGACTTTGCCGGCTTGACGCGAAAATACGGGTGTCGGTGACCTTTCATGGCAGGAAGGTCATGTTAAAAGATACGGGAACAGGAGTGGTGGAATTTGTAACCAAAAGAGGCGGTCAATACGAGGTGATTGCCCAATAAACAAACGTACAAAATGCTAAAGGCTGTTAACTTTTTCTTTGTAGTCATTTTTCTTTCCTTAAATACGGGCATCTATGCGCAGGCAAAACCCGATTCGCTGACGCTCGAGGATATTTTCAAGAACGGCACCTATGCACAAAAGACATTCGGACCGGTGCGCTGGATGAAAGACAACGGGGGTTATTCCACGCTCGAGACAAACCGCGAGGTTGGCGGGAAGGATATCGTCCGGTATGACGCGGCCACGGGTGAGCGAAAGGTCGTTGTTTCCGCGAAATCGCTGATCCCTTCCGGGGGTAAGGCGCCGTTGACGATCGCGGATTATACCTGGAGCGACGACGATACCAAATTATTGGTATTTACCGATACGAGAAGGGTATGGAGATACAACACGCGGGGCGATTATTGGGTCCTCAATCTTAAAACGGGCAGACTGCAGCAACTTGGAAAGTCCCTCGAAAGGAACACCCTGATGTTTGCAAAATTCTCGCCCGACGGATCGAGGGTGGCTTATGAAAGCAAATACAACATTTATGTCGAAGACCTGGCTTCCGGAAAGGTGAACCAGGTCACGCATGACGGAGGCGGCAATATCATAAACGGGACTTTCGACTGGGTTTATGAAGAAGAACTGGATTGCAGGGATGGTTTTCGCTGGAGCCCGGACGGTAAATATATCGCCTATTGGCAATCCGATACCAAAGGAACCGGGATATTCTACCTCATTGACAATATCGATTCGATCTATTCCCGACCGATCCCATTTCCTTATCCGAAAGTCGGGACGACCCTGTCCGCCGTCAAGGTAGGCGTGGTTGCCGCGACTGGCGGTCTTACGCGATGGTTCAGTATTCCCGGTGATCCGCGGAACCATTACCTTGCCCGGATGGATTTTATCCCCGGATCGCATGAGGTCATGGTCCAGCAGTTGAACAGGGTGCAGGACAGCAATTTCGTTTGGGTGGGGGATATTGGCTCGATGAAGTTAAAAAATATCCTCACCGAGACCGATAAGGCTTTTCTCGACATTCATGACGACATCCTTTGGATGGATCACCAGCGGTATTTTACCTGGTCCAGTGAAAGGGACGGCTGGCTGCATTTGTACAAGGTATCGAGGGACGGCAAGTCCATCGATCTGATCACCAGGGGGAATTTCGATGTCGTGAAGATATCGTGCATCGATACCGCCGGGGGTTATGTATATTATATCGCATCGCCCGAAAACTATACCCAGCGGTACCTTTACAGAAGCCGGCTTGACGGGCAAGGCGGGCCTGAACGGGTGACCCCTGGAACGATGAAGGGACAGATCGCCTGCCAGGTATCTTCCGATGCAAAATGGGCGATACAGACGTTTCAAAATGCCACCACGCCCCCTGTGATGTCGCTGATAAGCCTCCCCGGCAATACCACGGTCAAAGTGCTCGAAGATAACCATGAATTGAAAGCCAGGTACGATAACCTTGGATTGAGACACAAGGAATTCTGCAAGGTCGACATCGGTGATGTCGTTTTAGACGCCTGGATGATCAAGCCGAAGAACTTCGACCCTTCAAAAAAATACCCTTTGCTTTTCTATGTATACGGCGAACCAGCGGGGTCGACGGTGCAGGATAACTGGGACGGCAACGATCTTTGGCATCAATATCTCGCCCAAAAAGGTTATATTGTTATGAGCGTGGACAACCGTGGAACCAAGGTTCCGCGCGGGCGGGAATGGAGAAAATCGATCTATGGGCAGATCGGGATCCTGGCTTCACAGGATCAAAGCAGGGCGGCGCTGAAGATCTTTAGTATGTACCCCTTCATCGACAGTTCGAGGGTGGGAATATGGGGCTGGAGCGGTGGAGGCCAAATGACGCTGAACTGCATGTTCCGGTACCCGAAGATCTATAAGACCGGCCTGGCGGTATCCTTCGTTTCGGACCAAAGGCTATACGATGCCACCTACCAGGAGCGCTATATGGGGTTGCTGAATGTGAATGCCAAAGGCTACCACGACGGCTCTCCCATCAATTACGCTAAGAACCTGGAAGGAAAGCTGATGATCATCCACGGAACGGGAGACGACAATGTACACTACCAGAGTTTCGAGATGCTGGTAAACGAATTGATAAAGGACAACAAGCTGTTTTACATGATGTCCTACCCGATGAGGTCGCATGGTATTTACGAGAGGGAAAATACCTCGCTTCATTTGAGGAGGACCATGGAAAGGTTCTGGAACGACAATCTTTAGCGATTCTTAAAAAAATGGTTATGCAAAACTATCCCAGTATTTTTAATGATGTGATCGGCCCGGTCATGAGAGGGCCATCCAGTTCGCATTGCGCCGCTTCATTAAGGATCGGAAGGTTATGCAGGGATCTGATGGATGGCAGGCTCAGCCATATCCTGATTGAGTTCGACCCCAATGGTTCGCTGGCGACCACGCACAAAGGTCAGGGTTCGGATATGGGACTATTCGGCGGGTTCCTGGGATGGGAGGCCGACGACGAACGATTGCCCGAGTCGGAACGTTTTCTTGAAGTGGAAGGGGTAAAGGTCGAGATCGAGATCGTCGATATCAGGGCAGACCACCCGAATACGTACAAACTCACGCTCAGTAATTCGGAGGAGTGCCGCAGGTTGACCGCTATTTCGACCGGCGGCGGTATGATCGAGGTGATCGCCATCGACGGAAATAAGGTGGCAATGGGAGGCGGATACTATGAAACGCTTATTTATTGCGATCAGCCGGATAAAGTGGAAGCCTTTCTGCAAAAATCGATGGAATTCGATGAAATCATCTGGCACGATGGAAAGAAGTCCGGAGACAGCTTCATCGAACTGAAGGCGCAACGGTTCCCCGATGAAGGTCTGAGCCGCGAACTAATGGCTATAGATGGGGTCAGGTTCATTAAAAGACTGTCGCCTGTGCTGCCGGTGTTGTCGCGGAAGGACCTTCGTGTACCTTTCATCACGTGCGCAGAGATGATCGCATACAACAAGGATAAACATCTCGAATTGTGGGAGCTGGCCGTTGCTTATGAAAGCGAGCGGGGCAATATCTCCCATAGCGATGTTTTTGAGAAAATGCGGTCGATCGTGAGGATCATGAAGAACGCGATACAGCTAGGTTTGAAAGGTACCGACTACAAGGACAGGATACTGGGCAGCCAGTCCGTTCAATTGAAGGAAAAGCTCGATCACAGGAGATTGCTGGGTGGCGACGTGAACAACACGATCATTCTATATGTGTCCGCTATGATGGAAGTGAAGAGCTCGATGGGGGTGATCGTGGCGGCGCCTACGGCAGGGTCCTGCGGAGCACTGCCCGGAGCGATCATCGGGACTGCGGATGTTTTACATCTGCCCGAAGATGAAGTAGTCAGGGCCATGCTGGCGGCAGGCCTGATCGGTGTGTTCGTTGCCGCACATGCAACCTTTGCAGCGGAGGTCGGTGGTTGCATGGCCGAGACTGGATCGGGCGGGGGCATGGCCGCTGCAGGTTTGGTGGTATTGGCCAAAGGGACCCTGGAGCAATCCATCGCCGCAGCATCGATCGCGTTGCAGAATTCGCTTGGATTGATCTGCGATCCGGTCGGCAACAGGGTAGAGGCGCCCTGCCTTGGCAGGAATGTCATGGCGGCTTCGAACGCGGTCTCATGCGCCAACATGGCATTATCCGATTACAATCATTTGATACCGTTGGATGAAGTGATTGCCACCATGCAGGACGTCGGCAACCAGATCCATCATACGTTGCGGTGCACCAATCTTGGAGGCCTCTCCGTTACCAAAACAGCGAAGGAAATTGAAGAGCGACTGGAAAAGCAATCCCAAACCGCATACAAAATTTGTTGAGGCATCATGTTCGAAAAAAGGGTTTACGACGAACGCCGGCGAAAGTTAAGAGAAGCGGTCGGCAACGGATTGATTTTGTTACTGGGAAACGAGGAAAGTAGTATCAATTACAGGGATACCGATATGCAGCTTTCCGCCATGCAGCTGGGCAGGGAAGGAATGACGGAGGCCGCGATCGCGGGAAATCTTCAAAGTGTTGCTATCGGCGCCGAAACGGCGATGCATTACGCGGGTGATCTTACCCGTACTTTTCCGGTGAACGGGAAGTTTTCGACTCTCCAACGCGAGATTTATGACATTGTTCTTGCCGCGCACCAGGCGGCGGTACAGCTGTTGAAACCGGGGGTCTTGTTCAGAGATATCCATCTTCACGCGTGTGAGCGGCTGGTCGGGGGTTTACAGCAGCTGGAAATCATGAAGGGCGATATCAGGGAATCGGTCGCTGCGGGCGCGCATGCGCTGTTTTTTCCTTGCGGTCCGGCAGGGCCCTCGAAGAGCGATTTGTCGTCACGGTGGAGCCGGGCCTGTACTTTAACCCGGGGCTGATCGACGAATGGGCCGCCGCGAAGAAATGGGACAATTTGGACGCATAAACGATTGCAAGCTATGAATATACATTACAAAAGAAGAGGACTGGCGGGATTGGCCATCTGGATATTGCCGGCGGTGACGGGGTGTACCGGCAAATCCGGGGTGCGACAACGGGACGTGGCTTATGTTCCCGGCTCCTGGTTGCCGAGGGTATGGGTGTCGCAGACCCCAAAGGAATGCCCGTTCAGGAGATCGGATACGTTTTCCGCGCTTGTGTTTCTCGGGAAACACGCCAGCTACACGGATGCCGATACCTGGTACCCGTCCTGGGCTCCGGATGGGAACATGTACAGCGGATTTGCAGACGGGGAACTCGGCCTCGAGAGTACCCATTCCAGCGGAGGGGCAAAGGCCAACACAGGGAATGCGAAAATTGAAGGCGATGACCCCATGCATCTTAAGATTACGTCACTGGGCTTGCAGTATGCCTCCGCACTGCCCTACCAAGGGAGGTATCCCTGCGCCAATCTTGTTTACAACGGGATATGGTATTTTGGCACCTATGGCATCGACTTCGATGCAAACCCGGAAAACAAGAAATACAGCTGGGCGAACTGCGGGCCTTTACCCGGGTTCCGCATCTCCAAAGACTACGGCAAGACCTGGACCCCTTGTCCCCGCACTTTTGAGAACCCCTTGTTTGCCGAATCAGGGAAGAACGGCAGCTTTGTGAAAATGGGCACGCCTCACTTCGTCGATTTTGGCCAAAACCTCGCCAATTCGCCCGACGGCTATGCGTACCTCGTTGGCCATGGCGGCGCCGATGACGACCCCCATCCACGCGTAGCCAACAACAGCTGGATAGCCGGCGATGCAATATACCTGGCCAGGGTCAAACCATCGCCGGAAACTATCAATAACCCGGCAAGCTATGAGTTCTTTGCCGGTAAGGATGCAAACGATCGTCCGATCTGGTCGAACAAAATTTCCGATATCAAACCTGTTTTGGAATGGCAACACCACATGGGATGCGCCAATATCACTTACGATAAACCGTTGCACAAATACCTGCTATGTGTAACCGACGGCTGGCCCGGTATCGAAAATATGAGTTCCTATATCCTGGAATCGGAAAATATTACCGGGCCTTACCGGTTGATCACTTATATGAAGGATTTCGGCACCCAGGGGTATTTTATGACGATCCCTTCGAAATTCATCGCTGCCGACGGAAAGACGTTTTGGCTCAGCTATTCTGCGAACTTCAGCGAGAAATACTTCGGGGATATTTCCAAAGCCAATCCGCCGGGCAGCCGTTATGCGTGGAACCTCCAGCAGGTGCGGTTGGTGGACAGCAACCAGGAACAGTTCTTTTTGCAGGAAATGAAAAAAGGCGAGTCCGATCCGTTGAAAAGCGAGCGGAATATTGCGCGCGCCGCGAGCGTTGTGGTCTCGTCCTCCGCGCGCAGCGCGAGACCCATGACGGAGTTACACCAATATTTCGGTGAAGGCGCAGTGGACGGGGTCGTCGATCCGGCCGGTGGCAAAACCTTAAACGAATGGGTGAGCGATGGCGAAACGACGACCGGCTTCATACGGTTGACCTGGCGCGAACCGCAAAAGATGGCCAAAATATGGCTTTTTGATCGTCCGGATCTCAAAAACCAGGTAACATCGGGAATGCTCGTCTTTAGCGACGGTTCCACGATTAAAGTGGATAGTCTGCCCAACGATGCCCGGGCTGCGAGGGAAGTCATGTTCCCGGAAAAGAACGTGTCGTGGCTGGCATTTGTAATCGACGGCGTTTCCGTCCCGACAATCAATACAGGACTGGCTGAAATAGCAGTATTCGGTAAATAAAATACAGGCAATCGTAAAATTTTACAAATGAAAGCAGTTGTTTTAAAAGAGCCCGGGCAGCTCGTTAAGGAAGACGTTGCCGCGCCCGGTGAACCGGGGGAGGGCGAGGTGCTATTGAAAGCGAAGTGTTTGGGTATATGTGGAACAGACTTGCATGCCTATAAGGGCCGGCAACCGTTTTTTACCTATCCAAGGATACTCGGTCACGAGATCGCAGCCGAGATCGTATCCCTGGGCAGAGGGGTCGAAGGGTTAAACAAAGGCGACCTCTGCACCCTACTGCCCTATCGGAACACAGTCGTCGACCAGGCGGTGAAAAACGGTAAGCTCAACTGCGGCAGCGGTTTGGCATACATGGGCGTCCATGAAGACGGGGCCATGCAGGAATACTTTCTCCGGCGGGCCGAAGACATTTTTGTTACCAACGGCCTGAGCCCGGAACAAACGGCGTTGATCGAGCCGCTGGCCATCGGCAGTCATGCCATCGAGCGGTCGGATATCGGGCCCGACGATATTGTTCTGGTCGTCGGCGCGGGACCGATCGGTATTTCCGTCATAACGATGGGCATTTTAAAAGGAGCCAATTTTATAGTGACCGATACGAACGAAAACAGACTGGCCTTCGTAAAAAAGCATTACCCGTCGGTGGGTACTCTCAAGGCGGATGAACATCTGCTCAACAATGACTTGCTCTACAAAGGGAACCTGCCTACGGTTGTTATAGACGCTACCGGGAACCGCGATTCGATGTTGAAATGTTTCGATTATGTGGCGCATGGCGGAACGATCGTATACGTCGGATTGTTCGTCGGTACCGTCGAATTCTTTGATCCGCTGTTCCATGCAAAGGAAATTACGCTCAAGTCTTCAAGGAGCGCTTTGCCCGGGGACTTTAAAAAGATCATCCGGTTAATGCGGTCGGGGCATATCAAAGTGGAACACCTGGTGACCAATCGCCTGCGTTACGAGAACTTAACGGAAGCCTTTCCACAATTGTACAATCCCGATACGCAGGTGATCAAGGCTGTTGTGGAGTTTTGAATTCCTGAAAAATACCGGTTATGGTTCGAATCGATAGCCATCAACATTTTTGGAAATACGATCCCGACCGTCAAACCTGGATGTCCGCCGATATGGGCATCCTGAAAAGGGATTACGGTCCGCAAGAGCTTGCACGATTGCTGGAACATTGTGGTTTGCACGGGTCGGTGGCCGTCCAGGCCAGCCAGACAGAAGCCGAAAATGACTACCTGTTGGATCATGCGCGGGCAAACCCTTTTATCAAGGGCATCGTCGGATGGGTCGATCTGCAGTCCGCGGGCGTGGCGGAAAGACTTGCCTGGTACAAAAGTCAAACCGCGATAAAGGGTTTCCGGCATGTCATTCACGACGAGCCGGATGTCGACTTCCTGTTGCGCCCGGCGTTCGTCAACGGTATCAAGGCACTGGGGTCTTTCGGTTATCCGTACGACCTCTTGATCTTTCCCGTTCATTTGCCCAACGCGGTCAGGCTGGTGAAACAATTCCCTGACCAGTTGTTTGTTGTCGATCATATCGCCAAACCGGTCATCCGCGAGTACGAACTGGCCGGCTGGAAAAAGGAACTGGCTGCCTTGGCGGCTTTCCAGAATGTCCATTGCAAGATATCCGGAATGGTCACCGAGGCGGCCTGGAAGCAATGGAAGCAGGAAGATTTCATTCCTTACCTCGATACGATAGTCGACTTGTTCGGCACCAAAAGGATCTTGTACGGTTCGGATTGGCCGGTTTGCACGCTATCCGCCTCCTATAAGGACACTTATGGAATAGTGAAGCGGTACTTCGATCGTTTTTCCGAAACCGAACAGGACGACTTTTTTGGGTTGAACGCAGAGCGATTTTACAGATTATAGATAAATCCAGGTTAAATTGAGACTGGTACCAACATACAAAGAAGATACGTTCAGCAGCGACTTTCCCGGTCATGGGAGCAGGCTGGTTTGCGGTACATCCGGACTAGGGGGTATCTGGGGTGCGGTCGATGAGCAGGAAAGTATCGACTGCATGCTCTATGCGCTTGAAAACGGCATTACCTCATTCGATACCTCGCCCTCCTACAGCAATGCTGAGAACTTCCTTGGCAAAGCACTGACGCAATGGAAAGGTAACCGGCCGTTTGTCAGCACCAAGGTCGGGCGACTGAAAGCCGATAGCGCGTTCGATGCTCGGTTGGATTATTCCGCACGGGGAATGCGCGAAAGTATTTTGCGCAGTCTCGAATTGCTCGGTGTCGGATATGTAGATCTTTTATTCCTGCACGAACCGCAATGGGTGCCGATGGCTAAGATGGACGAGATCCTGGAAACGCTGCTTTCGTTCCGCGATGCGGGTTATACCCGGATGCTCGGCATCGGCGGCAATCCGTCCAAATCATTCCTGCCATTTATCGACAATAAATATTTCGGGGTCGTTTCCACTTTTACCAAAATGGATGCCTGCAACCTTTCTGCTTTTGAAGACATTTTGCCGAGAACTCTGACCCAGGGCATCCGTATCTATGCGGCATCCTCTTTACATTTTGGCTTGTTGGGAAACCGGTTTGACCACTTCGTTTCGGAAGGTAATCGCGGTTATGAGGACAATATTTCAGAAAAGGATATTGACAAGGCGATCCTTGTCAATGAGCTTGCATCCCGGAACGGCATGACCTTGCCCGAAATGGCCCAACGATACCTGTTTTCCATGGAGGAGGCGACCCGGATAGTGATGGGTGCGAGAAAGATCAATCAGGTGAAAGACACCATCGATTGTTGGAAAACCGGCGCGTTGTCCAAAGGGTTATTCGATGCTATAACCGCAGTAATTCTGGAGGATTGAATAAAAGTGCCGGCGGGCCGCCCGGTATCAAATCAAAACAAAATGAGAAAGTATCCGGAGTCAGCGCGAAGATTTGCTTTGTATTTTCTGACGGCAATGGCATTCCCGGTCCTGTGCGTTGCGCAGAAACCGGTAAAGGTATTCATCCTCGCGGGCCAGTCGAATATGGTTGGACACGGGGAAGTGTACGCCAATGCTAACCGGAGAGCGGTAGGATCGTTGGAGTACGAGGTTGATCACGATACTTCCGGGTCTTTCCGGGGCATAGCCTGGGGAACTAACAATTGGAAGGTCAGAAAAGATGTTTGGGTCCGTTTTGACCGGGGCGAAAGCGGGCTGAAAAAGGGCGATCTTACGATCGGTTATGGCGCTACCGATAAGGAGATTGGCCCCGAACTTCAATTCGGGAACGTAATGGGCGATTATTTTGCCGATCAGGTGTTACTGATAAAAACAGCGTGGGGCGGTAAAAGCCTTGGCGTGGATTTTCGTCCTCCTTCGTCCGGGGGTACAACCGGGATTTTTTACCGGAAGATGATCGATGAGGTACACGCCGCGTTGAACAACCTGGCGGCAGAGTTCCCCGGGTACCGCGGCCAGGGATACCAGCTTGCCGGATTTGTCTGGAACCAGGGCTGGAACGATGCCGGAGATTCATCGCTGTATAAGGAATACCGGTCAAATATGGTCCACCTGATCAAAGATGTGCGTCACGATCTTGGCGAGACGGATCTGCCTTTTGTGATCGTCACTTGCGGACAGGGAGGTTTCGAGTCGACGCGCGATAAATGGATGACCCGGGTGCAAACAATTGTTGCGAAAGCGCAGGCAGACGCGGCAGCCAGCCCGGAATTTTCAGGGAACGTCGCCCTCGTGGATAGCAAGCCGTTTTGGAAAGACAGTTTGCAGTCCCCGGCAACCGAGGTCCATCATTACAACCGCAACGCGGGCACCTATTTTTTAATGGGCGATGCGGCGGGTCATGCGATGATCGCCTTGTTAAAACGCCGGGCGGCTGCCCAATCCTCCACACCTGACAGGGATGGCAAGGACCCGGCGAAAGAGGTTACCAGCGGTGGTTTGAAGGGCTATATATCTTTCAGGACTACTCCCCAGCCCGCGGGCTATTCCTCCGGTATTGGGTTTTATTCGGCGGTGTATTCAATGCTTCCCAAGGCGATCGCGAATTTTCAGATCGGGTTGGCTTCGACGTGGATCACGCCGGACAATTCCGACAATCACGATCAACCGTTGTGCCCGATCGGGTCTTACGCGCGCGACAACTGGGAGAAGGGCAGGGGCCCGACCTTCAAAGATGTGTTCCAGACAATCGAGGGCGGGCTCGGTATTTGGGGAAGCACGCAATTCCGGTCGGGATACACCTCCCCTAAGTTTCAGATCGTGGGAGTACCCGATTGTTATTCGGGCAATTACCTCATATCACCCGGCTGGGGAAACAGCCCCGTCGCAACAGCGGATGACAAAATGGGCGTTGCGCAGTTGAGTAATCGCCTGTTGGTGCCGCCGGATGGGATCACTTTTAAAGGACACCCGAACGGGGAATTGTTCGGTTATTCCTGGATGGCCTTGCCTTTTTCCGATGTAAAACGCGAGATGCCCCCGACCGGAAACCAATACTGGACGCTTTTTTTTGCGCTTTCGAACTTCAAGGGCCCCGTGGCTTTTATCGTGCCAGAGTCCTGGAGTAAAATATCGGCCAATTACACGTTCGATCAAAACCGCGGGCTCGACAGCCGGGGCGGCAGGTCGGGCGGCGGCGCACAGGAGATCAATACCGTTCCCTATTTTGAAATGAAGGGTTCGGGCGGTGCCACCTATTCCCGGGTACCCGAGTTCCTATACCCGGTGGACCAAAACAATGAAACCATCCTCATCCAGGATGTGCGATACTATTCGGAAAAAGCACTGGCCTCGGCGGTTGAAAACTGGCGAAAAGGCGGTCCGGCTTGCCAGGGAGCATTCCTTACTTCGGACGGTGCCAGTGTATTGGGGAAATTGAAAGCATCGCCTTTGAATTTTCGTCAGGCGGATCAAAACATTACCTTGACGGGGTTTGACCAGGTGGTCCAAACCTGCGTCTTCGGCGACTCGACCGCGTTTGGGCTTAAATGGAAGGAATCGACGGTAAGTCCCAGGGGCGTTTTGCCGCAATATTTCAGGGAGGTGGACGGCATACGTGTCGCCGTGTCTGCTTCGGATGCGCCGGCCGGTTTGACGAAAAAGACATTTGCGCCGGCCAGGGACGGCAAGCCGTATACCTCTCCGGTTTCGGGCGCATGGGCGACCCCGGGTCCCGCACGCGGACCCTACTATGCGACCCTGGCCGACGGATCCCGCGTAACCTATTATTGGTACCGGTTTATCGATCAGCCCTCGCTGCAACAATACAGGAGGGTCTGGGGCGATTCCGTACTCAGCGCCATGCAGGCTCTTGTCGAGCAGATACATAAGAATTGGACTCCCGATAAAACGTACATGCCGGCGCCTAAGAACGGTCATCCGCTGGTGCCCATCGATCCTGCCCTTCTTGTAACACCGCCCCCGGGTTTGGAGGCGGGATATGTGCCGATTGTAACCCGGCAGGAGGCTGCCACTGGCATTATTCGGGCAGCGGCTCAAAGCCCTCAAAGCGGTCGGGACGCGCCGCAAACGAACGCAACCGACAAACGTATCAAGGACTACGGCCTTAAAGACTACACCTATGTATCGAAGGACTTGCCTCATGCAGAAGACAAGCCGTGGAAACTGGTCTGTCAAATGCCCTATAATTGCCAGTTTCAGCCATGGATCCGCGTAAAAGGCAATGCCGGTCGATCGATCGCTCTGAACTCGAGCAATCCGCTGGTGCTTTATCTCACAAAGACCGAACGGGTCATCACAAAACCGGGCGTTTCGACCTATGAGGCTAAGAATTGGATCAGTGGGGAAGGATCTATTTATACCATACCCGCAGGCGTTACGGTCCAGGCGGTAAAGTACCACGAGACCGGGTACAATACCACATTTTCGGGTTCCTTCGAATGCGATGACGAGGCCTATAATATACTTTGGAAAAAGGCGGCGCGAACCGGTTACCTATGTATGCGCGATCATTTTTACGATTGTCCCGACCGCGAGCGGGTAGGGTTTTGGGGAGACGGGACGCCCGAGCTCGATCAGTGCTTTTATGCTTTTGACACCAGTAGCTATGCGTTGTGTAAAGACCTTGTCCTGCGCCCGCCCGATCCCAAGTTTTATCCCGGGCAGCAGCTGGAATTCCTGGGCGAGTATGGATTGTGGTTCTACTATATGCATACCGGCGATACCCAGTCGCTTGGCGCTGTTTATGAGTCGACGAAGAACTTTCTTTTCAATGTTTACAAGCCGGGGAAAAAAAACCAATGGTTCGATTGGGGCAAAGAGATCAAAGACATCGCGGTGATCGAGACCTGCTTTATGTATATCGATCTGAAAACCCTGAGGAAAATAGCCTTGCTGACGGGACACGGGGAGGACACGGTTTCCATCGATCACCGACTCGATTCGATCAGCGGGTCCTTTGACCGTCTGTATTGGAAAAACGGTTGTTATCTTTCGTCTCAGGTGGCATCACCGGATGACCGCGCAAATGCGATGGCGGTGAACGCCGGATTGGCGGAACCCTCGAAATGGAAGGATATTTATGACAACGTGCTGACCAGGGTCACCAATTCGAGTTGTTTTTTTGACCGTTGGGTCTTCGAGGCGCTGTGCAGGATGGGGAAACAGGACTACGCTTTGTTGAGGATGTACGATCGGTATAAGACGATGATCCCCTGCACTTTTTCAACCTTGTGGGAACACTATGACCGTTGGTGGGCTACAAAGAAGAATGCTTTTGATGATGCTTCTTCGCTCAATCATGGATGGAATCCACCGGTGATCCTTCTTTCACAGCGTATAGCGGGAATCTCGCCAGAGGAACCCGGTTGGAAGGTATTTCACGTCCTTCCCAAAGAAGCCTTTTTAAGATCGATAAAGGTCGTCGTGCCCACCATCCACGGCAACATCGAAACCCGCATGAACAAGACCGATTCCGTCTATTCGCTGACCGTCGTTTCGCCCGAGGGTACGAGCGCTATTGTAGGGATACCCAAACGCGCGTTTTCCACTCTTGAACTGATCAGGCTGAACGGGAAGATCATTTGGGACGGCGGTTTCCAAGCGGGCGTGAAGCGTGTGTCCGCGGCCGGCGAAGACACCGATTATATCCGGTTCCTCGTTCCGGCGGGCACCTGGTCCTTTTTGGGAGTCGGATCGGTAATCCTGCGCGCGTCCCGGCCCACGGACGAAGCCTCACCGAAGGAACTGCGGCTGAACAGGAAGACATGGACGGCCACTGCCTCGGTCAAAGACAGCCTGTTCCTTTTCAGCGGGGACCGGATACCCGTAGACGTGTCTGCCGCCAATGCCATTGACGGAGACCATTGGACGGGCTGGAGGGATATGACCGGTAAGCAATATCCCGGTCAATGGTTTATGCTGGATATGAAAAGACAGGAAAAATTCGATAAAATTGAACTCGACAATACCTGGGCTTTGTGGGATTCGCCCGTTCACTATGTCGTGAATGTTTCCCGGGATGCCAAACATTGGGGTAATGCCGTGGCCGAGGGCGCCGGGCACCTGGGAATAACGGAGATATCCTTTCCTGTCCAGGAAGCGCGTTTCATAAAGATCACGCAGACGGGAACGGATCCAACCTATAACTGGTCCATCTATGAGATGGGGGTCTACCGGAAAAAGAAACCTTTCAAACTTAAATAGTTCGTTTTGATCACTCTTGTCTTGATATCGCTGATCGCGCTTGCCATTTGGTTCGCCGTTGTGCTTGCGAAGGATTTTTGGAAGCACAGGAATGACCTCGAACATTCGGGTTGGGTAAAGACCTCGGTCATCGGCTTCGTAGTGGATTTTTTCGACACGCTGGGGATCGGCGCTTTTGCCCCTCAGATTGCGCTGTTGAAATTTACCAGGCAAACGGAGGACCGGCTGATGCCCGGTACCCTGAACGTGTCGAATTCGTTGCCTGCATTGGTGGAGGCAATTCTATTCATACGGATCATTCAAGTCGATCCGGTGACGTTGATACTAATGATCTTATCGGCCATGATCGGTGGCATTTTCGGCGCCGGTATCGTCTCGAAATTGCCGGTAAAAAAGGTCCGGCTGACGATCGGGATAGCGCTTTTGCTGGCTGCGTTCTTTATGTTGGCAGGTAAGATGGGATGGATCCGGGGCGGCGGTGAAAGTTCGGGTTTGACAGGATGGAAATTGATGGTCGCCATTCTGATAAACGGAATACTTGGCGCCTTGAACACTGCCGGCATCGGTTTATACGCACCGTGTATGGCCATGGTATTCGCGCTCGGTATGTCGCCAAAGGTGGCTTTCCCGATCATGATGGGGTCCTGCGCGTTTCTCATGCCGGCTGCTTCGGCAAAATTCATAAGAGAAGGGGCGTACAACCGAAAGGCGTCTGTCTCCATGGCTGTTTCAGGTACGGTCGCAGTCCTGATCGCCGCACTGGTCGTTAAATCGCTGGATCTCGATCTATTGAGATGGGTAGTCCTGGCTGTCGTCATCATCACTTCGATGGTGATGTTACGAGCCGCATTCAAAAACTGATCATTTGAGAAAATTGAAACTATTTGCCGCACTATTTTTGACCGCTGCTTGCTTTTCCTTTCTGGCCGATACCCCGGTCACGCGTTCGGAAAAAGGCGATGGGTTGGCGTTGACGCCGCCGATGGGCTGGAACAGCTGGAACCGTTTCCAAACGAAGATCGATGAGGGAAAGATCAGGGAAGTGGCAGATGCCATGGTGAGCTCGGGGATGTGCGATGCGGGCTATCGGTACCTGGTATTGGACGATGGATGGATGGCGCCGCAACGCAACCAGGCAGGGGAACTGTACGGAGATCGCGTGAAATTCCCTTTGGGCATGAAATCGCTGGGGGATCATATCCACAGCAAAGGATTAAAATTTGGTATCTACGAATGCCGGGGGCGCCTCACTTGTCAAAATCTTCCGGGAAGTTATCTGCACGAACAGCAGGATATGAAAACGTTTGCCGCCTGGGGGGTGGACTATGTAAAGTTGGACGGCTGCTATGCTGAAAGGAACAAAAGGCCCAGCGACGTCGATCTGGCCGTTTATAGCGACGCCATCGGGAGATCGGGAAGACCCATGGTGCTGAGCATATCGGATTTCGGCAACGGGTCCTGGGCCTGGGGAGCCGCGAACTATGCGCATCTTTGGCGTACCTCGTATGATATCGGCGCCGATATGGGCTCGGTGCTTTATTGCGCGAACACGTCGGGTGGGGACGGTGTCAGCGACCCGGCCTTCAATGGATTATGGCAGTTCGCCGGGCCGGGCCACTGGAACGATCCCGATATGCTGGAGGTAGGCAATCTTCCCTCGGCAGTACAGGACAGACTTCATTTTAGCCTGTGGTGCATCCTCGCGGCGCCGCTGATGGCGGGAAACGATTTGCGTCAAATGCCGGATTCCGTCAATTCCATTCTAACCGCCAAAGAAGTGATCGCTGTCGACCAGGATCCCAGGGGCTTCCAGGGATATAAGGTATTCGACAACGGCAAACAACAGGTGTACAACAAACCGCTTTCGGACGGGACAACCGCCGTGTTGCTGTTCAATCTGGACAAGGATACTGCCGATGTTGGTGTTCGATGGGATCAGATCGGGTTGCAAGGCGGTCAGAAAGTCAGGGACCTGTGGAAGGAAGCCGATCTTGGGTATTTCAACGACGGCTTCGAAGCCAGGCGGCTTCCGCAGTATGGCCACGTCTTAGTAAAGGTCGGGTCTCCCGGGGGCCGGATAATCGCGGGGCCTTTACCCGTGCCGGTTGAAAAATTTACCGTGCGAAAGAGCGGTAGCACCTGGCTGAGCGACATTTATTATCTGATGAAACACGGGCAGGCGCCGGCGAAAGATAAAGATCTTGCGGGCCGGAAAATTGCTATCGCGGGCAACCGCTATGACAGGGGATTGGGATGCCGGACCGGTTCGAGGATCATGTACCGGCTCGATGGCAGGGCCGCCAGGTTTCAGGCCCTGGTTGGCGTTGACGATGGGTACAGCGGTGACGCAACGGCGCAATTCAAAGTCTATAATGGGGACTTTTTCGGCGGACAGGTGCTTTTTGACAGCGGGAAGTTGCGCAAGGGATCGGCGGTGAAGGTGGACATCGAGGTAAGCGGCGTAAAATATCTTCTTCTTGCCGTCGACGGCAAGGAAGTTGACGCCGATTGGGCGGAAGCAAAAGTGGTTGCAAAATAAAAATGAAACGATATACATGAGCTTTTTCAAAATGATGCCGGTCCTTGCGTGCGCGGTCACGTTTGGTTTTTGCGCCGGCAGCGCAGCAGGCATGCCGCCGAAACCGAAAGATAAGAACGCAGTTGTACTCGGGACTGTTTATGCGCTGGCAAAACGGGTGGTGCCCGGCAAGTCGGATAATTTTGTGTTTCAACTCGCGAAAAGCGACTCATCGAAGGATTTTTTCGAGGTATCGGCCTCCGGCGGAAAGATCCTGGTCAAAGGCAACAACGGGGTGTCGCTGGCATCCGGGCTGAACTGGTATCTGAAAAAATACTGCAATTCGCAGTTCTCGATCATCGACAAACACATCGATCTCCCGGAAAAATTGGTTTTGCCTGCAGCGCCGTCGAGGGTCTACACGAAATTCGACTACCGGTATTTCTTCAATGTTTGCACCTTCAGTTATACGATGGCCTGGTGGGACTGGAACGATTGGCAGCGCCAGATAGACTGGATGGCGATGAATGGGATAAATTTTCCGTTGGCCATCACCGGGCAGGAAGCCGTCTGGACGGAGGTGTACAAGGAACTCGGCCTCAGCCAGCGGCAAATCGATGATTTTTTAGTAGGGCCGGCGTATTTGCCCTGGTCCTGGATGGGGAATGTCGACGGCATCGGCGGCCCTTTGCCAGGATCGTGGATAGAGCAACACAGGCTTTTGGAGCAAAAGATCCTGAAAAGGGAGCGCGATTTTGGCATGACTCCCATCCTGCAGGCCTTTACGGGTCACGTACCCGAATCGATCAGGGAAATCTACCCGCAAGCCAAACTGCATAAAACGGGAAATTGGTCCGCCGGTTTTGGTGGGACCTGGTTCCTCGATCCCTCGGATGAATTGTTCCAGCGGATCGGACGGTTGTTCATTAAGAAACAGCAGGAGATGTATGGAACCGACCATTATTATTCCGCCGACTGTTTTAATGAGGTCAACCCCGACAGCGACGACCCTGTCTTTTTGTCCAATATGGCTAGATCCGTGTATCAATCCATGGCGGCGTCGGACCCGGGAGCCGTTTGGGTGATGCAAGCATGGTTCCTGTATTACAGCATCGACAATTTTTGGAAAGAGCCGCAGGTCAGGGCCTTATTGGGCGCCGTGCCCGATGATAAAATGATCATTCTCGACCTGTATGGCGAAGTACACCCGGTCTGGAACAAACAATCGGCGTTTTATGGTAAACCCTGGATATGGAACGTGCTCCAGAATTTTGGCGGAAGGACGAGTATGAGCGGGAAAATGAAGGATATGTCCGGCAACTTGTCCAACGTATTAAACAGCCCGGCGAAGGGAAAGTTTTCGGGAATAGGGATGGCCATGGAATATTTTGGGAACGACCCGGTCGTCCAGGAATTCGTGATGAGTATGGTTTGGGAAAAAGACGTCCCCGACGCGACCCAATGGATAAACGGTTACATCAGGGACCGCTACGGAAAAGAGAACGAATTTGCCGGCAAAGCCTGGAAGGGAATGCTCGGGACCGTCTACAACTCGAACAAACAAACCGGCACCTTCCTGTGCGAACGGCCCGGCTTTTACAATCCCAAATTGTCTTACCGTACAAGCCCCATCCCGGACTATGACAATAAAAAGTTGGGCGATGCGCTGGGCGATCTGTTGAAATGTTCCGGCGAATTCCGGAACCTCGACACCTACCAGTTCGATGTCGTCAATCTCACCAGGCAGTGGCTGAGCCCGCTGGGATACTATTGGATACGCGAGTTGCAGGACGCGTATCAAAAGAGGGATCTTCCCCGGTTTAAGAAAGTGAAAGCCGATTTTGTGGGTCTCATAAAAGATTTCGATGAATTGTTGTCAACCAGGAAAGAATACCTGTTAGGGCGCTGGATCGAAAGCGCAAAAAAATGGGCGGCGACACCTGCCGAAAGACGGCTGTACGAGTGGAACGCAAGGAACATCATAACGCTTTGGGGCGAGAAATGTACCGAAGGCGAGTACGACGATCTGAACAACTATGCCTATAAACAATGGGCCGGTCTGTTCCGGAGCTATGCACTGGTTGAATGGGACCGATTTTTTGACGAGGTCGAACGGGCGTTGAAAGAGAACAGGAATTGGGACAGGGCGCCTTTTCTAGAGTCTTCGTGCAAATGGGAAAAAAGCTGGTCGTCGGAAACAACGCCGTTCCCGGCTGTGCCAAAAGGCGATCCGGCGAGCGTTTCTGAACGGATGTACAAAAAGTATTTGCCCGCGTTGGAGAAATACGGCAAATGATCGGCGGCCGCGCGCAAATGATAACGGCGCGCCCCCTGGGGGCGCGCCGCCACTCTTATTCAATCGCATTTATTTTTGACCGATCACGATCGGAACATAACCAATTTCGAGACCGTGCGGAGGTTGAACGATCAGCGCCGGATCGAGCGAAACCAGGCCTCCTTCCTTTGGCGGGGCCATATAGTCTCTGTTGATGACCCATTGACGTTGGATCTTCTCTACTAGGGCCTGCAATCTTGCTTTGTCTTTTTTGCTCCAGTGGAATTGTTGCAACGACGGTTGATCGACAAAACGGTACCAGCAATAGGTAACGGTCGATCCATCCGCCAGCTTGACCTCGATCGGTTTTGAAGCGGGCCCGGGCGCTACCCACGAACCCGAATCGGGCGAAGTATACGGGCTGCCCCAATCGGCTAATTTAAATTCGCTTTTCCTCAGCTCGTCAGGAACGACAGACTCGGACACCGGGGCCCGCTGTCCGTTTCCCACCTGCATAAAATATTGCGGGAATTCTCCTTCCTTGGTCACCGGGTTGTTTTTCCATTGCATGCCAAAAACGTTATCCGAGAATATTTTGGTGGTGAACACATTTTCCATGCCGGATAGTGCCGTATCTTTCTGGTCAAGTACCGGCATCCTGGTCGTCAGGACGGGCTCCCAGGTTCCATTCTTGTCGAATGCGCCGTCGCAGGCGTTTTTTCCGTCTTTCCATCCTTTGAAGGAATCATAAAGCGCCTTTTTCGAATAATACTTTACGTCTCTGACAAGCACCGTTCTGCCCTCGTTGTCCACGGGAAAGAACAACTGAGGTATCTTATAAAATACCGTATCCCCCGATACTTTTTCATCCATTCTCGGAACGGTATTGATCTCCATCGCGCCGCCGCCCATTACACCGGGCCGTGCATCGAGACCGCGTCCGTAGTCCTCATGGTAATCTTTCGAGATCTTACTCCAGGTCTCAGGAATGTAATACGCAACAGGCCCTTTGAAATTTTCGGAATTCAGGAAGAGCGTCCAACTTTGGTCACCGGTGGGAGGGGGCCCCGGTTTGGCATCCGTAAAGCTCAATGCCATCCATGCGTAACCCAGGAATTTCCCGTCCGGGTTATTGATGAACGTAAAGCCATCCGGCGGAACGAGGATCCGGTTACTCAATTGGGCTATTCCCATTTTATTGTCGGGCAGAGCGGTAGCGCTGTAAAAGAAAGACCAGCCCGGAGACGCTATTTCCAGGTCATAACAGCTATTGGTGCCGTTCATGCTAAATTTCGGGGGACCATATCGGAACCTGTTCCCGGCCCAATACCCCAATCCCCCTTCAATCGTTTGAAATACGCTTCCCCAGGTCGGCCCTCGCTTGGGCCAGTTATCGCGCGCCAGCGTGCCTATGGGGCAAAGCGCAAAATTGACGCCGGAATTTTCAGGGCTCACCCAGGTCCCCGGCAATCCTATCTGGAAATTGGCGTAGGGCTTGTGAACAAGCGGCCACACCGCGGAATAAAAACTTATTCCCGCCCCGAAATCCCTGGGCGGATGCGTTGAACTGAAACTAATGTATCCGTGAAGACCATTCGATCCTACGGCGATCTGGTCCTTTGTGTTCTGAGCCATCGCGGACAGAACGCTCAGACTGAGAAATAGCATAATTGCAAATCCGGAATTCTTCATATTTACTTAAATTTATTTTAGATCACGCTTGCAAAAGGACAAGTCGACTCGAAGTGTGATCGTTCGGTAATTAGGTAAATAAATTTAGGTAAGATGAATGGAAATGCACAAAAGAGGATAATTATTGTAAACATCTTGGTATTTTAGGATCATTCCATAGAAGAACAAGCATCTAAATTTGAACGTCAGCGGCTGGTCGGTCCGCGATTGAATATCATTTTTTGTTATGAAAAGGTCATTGGCACTTGTCTTTTGCATTTTGTTTGCCGGTTCACTGTATGCTCAAAGCCGGCCCAATATCGTTTTCATCATGAGCGATGATCATGCTTACCAGGCCATCAGCGCATATGGTTTTGGGTTGAATCATACACCGAATATCGATCGGCTTGCCGGCGAAGGGATTTTGTTCAGGAATGCTTTTGTGAACAACTCGTTGTGCGCTCCGAGCCGCGCGGCGATCCTTACGGGGAAATACAGCCATCTTAACGGCATAGAAGGGAACCGCAACCTGGTATTCGACGGGTCGCAGACGACGTTCCCGAAGCTGTTACACAACGCCGGGTATCAAACGGCCATGATCGGCAAGTGGCATCTTATTTCAAAACCGACCGGTTTCGACTATTGGAACATTCTTCCGGGACAGGGCGATTATTACAATCCTGACTTTATCAATAGCGGGGGCAAGGGCCGGGTCATGGGATACGTTACCGATCTTACGATGGACATGGCATTGAACTGGATGGACAAAAGGGACACGACAAGACCGTTTTGCGTATTGATCTGGAATAAGGCGCCGCACCGGCAATGGATGCCTGCGCTGAAATACCTGCATGAATTCGACGGCGCCGATTTCCCCGTTCCCGCCACCTTTTTTGACGATTACCGTACCAGGACAAGCGCGGCGCACGAACAAAAAATGCGGATCGATGAATGGCTTGCGCCCAATTACGACCTGAAGGAAAACTTTAGCGTCACCGAGCCTTACCAACGGCTGGACGATGACTGGAAGGCAATTTTCGGCCGGCTGAACAGCGACGAGCAACGGCAGTTCGAGGCGGCGTATACGCCAAAAAATGACTCTTTTAAGAATGCGCACCTGAAAGGACGGCAATTGGCCATTTGGAAATACGAGCGCTATATAAAAGACTATCTCCGGTGCGTTCAATCCGTGGATGACAACATCGGGCGTCTAACCGCCTATTTGAAGGAAAAGGGACTCGATCGGAACACGATCGTCATTTACTCTTCCGACCAGGGATTTTACCTCGGCGAGCATGGCTGGTTCGACAAGCGTTTCATGTATGAGGAGTCTTTTAAAACACCGCTAATCATCAAATGGCCGGCTGCAATCAAACCGGCAACCGTGAGCAACGACCTGGTGATGAATATCGATATTGCCGAGACCTTGCTCGATGCTGCGGGATTGAAGGTTCCGGCGGAAATGCAGGGTAAAAGCATGCTTTCCTTGCTGGAAGGCAAAGGTGCGGGGGACTTTAGAGAAGCGGTGTATTATCACTATTATGATTCCGGCGGAGAACACAATGTCGCCAAACATGTCGGCGTCAGGACAAAGCGATACAAGTTGATCTGGTTTTATGAAAACGGTCAATGGGAACTGTACGACCTGGCGAAGGACAAGAACGAGTTGCATAATTTATACGATGACCCCAGGTACAGCGGGATCCGGAACGATTTGAAGCGGAAATTGGAAGAATTGGAGGTCAAATACAAGGACGTCGAAATGGTGCATCGGGAAAGCGCGAAATGATGCTGGAGCCATTTCCCGGGCATTAAATATTCAAGACATGAAAAAGATGGGACTACCGGTCGGGTTCGCGGCTTTATTGCTATCGTTCCCGGTAATTCTATTTTCATTCGGCGGCCGTGGCACCCATGGAAAGGTCAGCGGGAAAAGCGGGCCTCCCACAAAACCCAATATCATATTTATCCTGATCGATGATCAAAGATGGGATGCGTTGGGGGCCATGGGAAACCCGATCATCCGGACGCCGAACATGGACAGGCTTGCGACCGCTGGGATCAAGTTTCAAAATGCTTATGTAACCACGTCGATCTGCTGTGTCAGCCGCGCAAGTATACTGACGGGTCAATACCAATCCAGACATCATATCGACGATTTTCGAACCGACCTTGGCCAACAGGCGATAGAAAATTCATACCCTGCCTTATTGAAGGCGGCCGGGTACCGTATGGGTTTTATCGGAAAATTCGGGGTCGGAACGCATCCGCCTCAACAACTGTTTGACTTTTGGGTCGACACCGAGGCGGGAGGCCGGATGCAACCCAATTACATTAACATCGACAAGAACGGTAACAGGGTGCACGACACCGATACCCTCGGACACGCGATCCTGAACTTTTTAGATCATCTCGAAGACAACAGACCGTTTTGCCTCTCCGTCAGCTTCAAGGCTCCGCACGAGCAGGACGGCGATCCGCCGACCTACGTCATTCAGCCCCGGTACCGGGATTATTATAATGACGTGGAGATACCGGCGCCGGTGACGGCAGCCCCGAAATACTGGAATGCGTTTCCTTCGTTTTTTCGGACGGATACCAATTTTGCAAGGGCAAGGTGGAAAGGTCTGTTCGGTACGCCCGATCTATACCAGGAGAACGTAAAGAACTACTACCGGCTGGTCATGGGCGTGGACGAAGTAGTCGGCAACATGATAAGGCGGCTGGATGAGCTGGGCATCGCTGACAATACCATCATTATCCTTATGGGCGACAACGGCATGATGCTCGGAGAGCACGGAATGGAGGGGAAATGGTACGGTTACGAGGAGTCGGTCCGTGTACCGCTGATTATTTATGACCCGTTATTGCCGGACAAATCCAGACAGTATAGCGCTCCGCAGATTGCCTTGAACATCGATATCGCACCGACCATGCTGGCGATGGCCGGTATTCCTGCGCCAAAAACGATGCAGGGGATCGACCTGATCGGTCTGGTCGAAAACAAGGTCCCGGAAAGAAAGGATTTCTTTTACCAGTACTATTTTGTAGGAGGCCCCGAGTTGCCGCGCGAGGAGGGAGTGGTCGGCGGCGATTTTAAATACATGAATTACATTGAACACGATTTCGAGGAATTGTTCGACATCAGACACGATCCGCATGAAACCGACAATCTTGCGAAAGATCCCGCCTATAAAAAGAAGCTCGATGAAATGCGTGCGCGTTATAAAGCATTGCAAGCCGTTTATGGTATTCCCCGTTCTGTTTGGATCACTAAAAAGCAGAGAGGGTAAGCCGATGACAAGGCAATTTGCGCTGGCGCTGCTGTTGTTTTTTACTGGCTGGGATGCCGGGGCGGTCGGGTTATTGCAACACGGCGGTAATGGACAAGGCGGCAGTGCGATCGCGCCGACAGCGTTAAAATGCAACAGCCGGATCGATCCTGTCGGCATCGATGGTAGCCCTTTCTTATTGAGTTGGATATTGAGCGCCACGGGTCACCAGCGCGGGCAATACCAGAAGGCTTATCGCATACAGGTGGCGACGACCAGGGCGCTGTTGTTGGCCGGGACCCCCGATCTATGGGATACGAAGGTGGTGGATACTTCACAGTGCAACAATGTAGGCTACGGCGGCATCCCGCCGGCTTCCCGCGAGCGGTGTTTCTGGCGCGTAAAAGTCTGGGACAGCCAGGGCCGCCCGTCCGGATGGAGCGCGGCTGCTTATTGGGAAACGGGTTTGTTAAAAGGATCGGATTGGAGCGGAAAATGGATCGGGGACGGCCAGCCCTCGCCGATGCAGGAAAGCCAGCTTTACCAGGACGATCCCGCTCCGCTGCTCAGGAGAGAATTCGCCTGCGGCAAGCCGGTGAAAAAGGCAATGATGTATGTCAGCGCTATCGGGTTTTATGAAGCGTCCATCAACGGAAAGCGGGTCGGCAACAGACTCCTCGATCCCGGTTGGACCGATTATTCAAAAACGGTCTTATACAGCACCTATGATGTCTCCGCTTATCTGAAGACAGGTAGAAACTGCCTGGGGATGATTTTAGGCAACGGCTGGTACAACCCGCTGCCGTTGAAAATGTGGGGCCATATCAATATCCGGGAGGCTTTGCCGGTCGGCCGTCCGAAATTCATCCTGCAGCTGGAAATCGAATATGCCGATGGCACGAATGAAGAGATCGTTTCGGATGAAAAGTGGATGACCCACCCCGGGCCCGTGATACGCAACAGTATCTACCTCGGAGAGGAGTACGATGCCCGTAAGGACATCCGCGGCTGGAACAAGGCTGGTTTGACGACGACCGGTTGGCAACCCGCAAAACTTTCCGCCGCTCCCGGCGGCAGATTGCAATCGGAACAGCAGCCACCGGTTAAGGCGATCGATACGCTTTCGCCCGTTTCGGTCAGCAAAATGCAGAAGGGGGTATACATCGTCGATTTTGGAAGGAATTTTGGCGGCGTTATCCGGTTGGCGGCGAACGGGCAAGCCGGCGCGGAGATCGGCGTGCGCTATGGCGAACGCTTGTATCCCGATGGTTCGTTGAATGTCATGACCAGTACCGCCGGTCAGATAAAACGCAAGGGGGTAGGAGGCGGCGGCGCGCCCGACACGGCTTATGCAAAGGACGTGTTTGTGCTGAAGGGCGGGGGTGCGGAGACCTTTCAACCGAGGTTTACCTTCCATGGGTTCCGCTATATCGAAGTGACGGGATACCCCGGAACATTGGAAAGCGGGGATATACGGGGTCTTGCCTTGTGTTCGGATGTGCAGGAGGCGGGAAGTTTCCGTTGCTCGGATACCCTGATCGATCGGATTCAAACGGTCAGCCTCAATACCTTCCGCAGCAATTTATTTAGTGTCCAGTCGGATTGTCCTCACCGCGAACGCTTTGGTTACGGCGGCGATATCGTGGCTACGTGTGAGGCTTTTATGGACAATTTCGATATGGAGCGTTTTTATGACAAGACGGTCAATGACTTTGCCGATGACGCGCAGCCGGATGGCGGATTGCCCGAAACGGCACCCTTCGTAGGTATCGGCGACGGCGGTCTGACGCGGAAATCGGCGCCTGTTGAGTGGGGGTCGGTTGTCCCCGTCCTGCTGGACAAAATTTACCAATATTACGGGAACATCGGGCTTGTCCGCCGGTATTATCCGGTAGCGAAAAATTGGGTCGATTTTATCAGCCGCCATGCACAGGAGTACACGATCGATAAAACCATCGGAGACCACGAGAGCGTCAGCCCTCAGCTGGTGAAACTAAGCGCCACTGCGTTTTATTACTATAACGCCTCGCTTCTCGCCAAACTTGCGTCATTGTTGGATAAGCAGGAAGATGTGCTCCGGTACAGCGCGCTGAGCGACTCGGTCAGACTTGCTTTTATCAGGTCATTTGTCGACGGGTCAACCGGCGATGTGGGCACGCATACTGCTGCGGCGCAGGCCTATGCGCTGTATTTCGGTTTAGTCCCGGATCATTCGCTGGATAAGGTCACCCGGGTGTTGTTGGAGGACATTTCTTCGGACAACGATCATACCACCGGCGGGATCTTCGGCACGAAGTTTTTGATGGAAGTCCTGGGCAGGATGGGAAAGGGCAATCTTGGCTATCGGATAGCTACTCAAAGAACGTTTCCCGGCTGGGGTTACATGATCGACAACGGAGCCACGACGCTATGGGAGCACTGGGCGCTTAGCGAAGATACTTATTCGCACAATCACCCGATGTTTGGTTCGATCAGCAATTGGTTCTACAGCTATATCGCGGGCATACGGCCGGCGGAGGATGCTAGCGGCTACAATAAGATCGTGATTCAACCCGGAGTTTCGCATCTGCGGTGGGCAAATGCCTCTTATCAAACCGTGCTGGGCAAGGTCCGTTCCAGCTGGAAGAAAACCGGTGACACGTTTTCGCTCGATGTGACCATCCCGGTCAATGCCACTGCGACGGTTGTGCTGCCTGCAACAATGAAGGACATCCGCGAGCGCGGTTTGGCGATAACGCGCGGAGGAGCAGCGGGCGTGGGCGTAGGCGCGGGCGGAGGAGCAGGCGCAGGCCCAGTAACTTTTGTCGGCAGACGGGGCGATCAATTCATTTTCAGCATCGGTTCCGGCGACTATCATTTTACCGCCACGCAAGCCAATTAGCATGCTTAAGATAAACAACTAACCATGGGAACTATGCTACGAAGAACATTTTCTTTGACCTTCATCGCGATACTATCGGTCTTCAAAGGCTTTGGCCAGGTAGAATTCGGCGCTTATTACACAAAGATTAACAAAGGGCTCCAATGGGAAGCGTATTCGCGGACGGGAGATCACGCGGATATCGTTGTGCGACTGTCAAAAGCAGACGGGAAACTGGTTTTTTGGAGAGGCAACAGCTATTTGCCGTACTGGGAAACGTATAAAGGTCATTGGACATTTCCGGAGATCGTACCCCGCACGGGAAACGGCACCGCTGAAATGCCGGACAAGGCGAATGTATATTCTCATGCGGAGATCATCGAGAGCGGCCCGAAGCAAATCGTCATCCAGTGGAGATATTTGTCGAAGTTTGAAGAAGGCAACCCGCAAAAAGGTGTCGACCAGCACAACTTCGTGGAAGAATTGTTTACGGTAAAGCCCGATGGGATGGTGACTCGCGAAATAAAAAGGGGAACGGACAAGATCGACGAATGGAACGATCCTGCATATCATACCACGCAGATACTTCAATTGAACGCAAAAGGCATCACGCAAATTGGGTTAATCAAACCAAGGCGTTCGTTGAAGGAGGTGAGGGCCAAGGGCGAGCCCATAGCGAGGGCATCCGGCCTTAAGCCAATGATGTCGTTCAGTTTCGACGAGGGGATAGGAGATGAGGTCGATGAAAACGTGCATCATCTAAAGAGTGTCGTACCCGGCAACAAGACGCTTTGGAAAAAGGGCGTTTCCGGGACCGCGCTTGAATTTGACGGGTACAATACCGCTGTTTCGATCAGGCCCGCCGAAGGCAGTTTTGTTCCGGGAGCCGGCCTGACCCTTTATGGATGGATCACGCTCGGGGCTTATCCCTGGAACTGGGCCCCGGTGGTGCAACAGGGCGATAGTGACGGATATTTCCTGGGGGTCGATAGTCATGGTTATCCCGGATTCATGTTAAAGATCGATACTACATGGGAATCGCTCACCGTGCCCAACCGGCCGCCTTATACTGACTCCAACCATCTCCGGCTGTTCAAATGGTATAACCTGGCCGGAACATACGATAAACAGAAGGGTGTAATGCGGCTATTCATCGATGGAAAGGAAGTGGCAAGCAAACCGGTTTCGAAAAAAGGCATCCATTTCGCCAACGCAGACGTGCGTATCGGGAAAGCCGGTATCATGAGAACGCCAACGGAGGGAACGCATGACACCTATCCGAGCAATTTCGGGATCGATGGTTTGATCGATGAAGTCCGGATCTACGATCAGCCGATGAGCAAGAGCCAAGTGAGCGAAACCTATCGGGATTTTTTCCCGGGTGAATCGATTGTCGCGTCGCCCGACCTGGCAAAGCGACGGTTCCCGGACGCTTCTACGAATGGGCAGTTCCGCGCTATCTACACGCATCTTCCGTATTATGAGACATGGGAAAATATGTTCCGTTTTGGAAAGTATGCAGACATCGTGGTGGGTTTTGACCAGTTGCCGATAAAATATGTTTTTTGGAGGGGCGTGAGTTATATCCCGATGATCGTAAACGAATCAAGCCAGTGGTTTACCAATCAATTTGACGAAACGGGTTTCACGAAGGATGCGCCCGGTGACTGCGAACCCATGTCGGACAAAGGATGCTGGGATTCCCAGGTGAGGATCATCGAGAACAGCCCGGCAAGGGTAGTGGTCAACTGGCGATACCGGCAGGCAGACCCAAGTCACCACTGGGCGAATTATGATTCCGTAACGGGGTGGGGGGATGTCTCCGATTGGGATTATTACATCTACCCGGATGGTGTTGCCTGTAAGGTATTGCGATGGTATTCCGACAGGCCAAAGGAATGGCATGAGTGGGACGAACAGATAGCCGTTCTGGGCGAGGGCCAGCATCCTGAATCCGTATTGAGTAAGACGCCCGTAATGACCCTGATCGACACTACCGGTAAGGCGGTAGATTATGACTGGAACCCAAATCCTCCCAAACCCGATTTTAAGGGCGCGATGATACAGCAGATCCATTACACGGGAAAGTTTGACCCGTATAGTATTCAGCGGTTTACAGATGGCGATGTATATGAAGGCGAGCGGACATGGTATTCTGTCTTTCCAAGCTGGAACCACTGGCCGACCGCACAGATCAATTCGTCAGGAAGGAACGCCAGCTTTCCCGACCGGGCATCGCATAGTTCGATCACGCATTTGTATTGGCCGCTGTACAAAGAGCAGGACGGTCCGGCCGCATACCAGGAAAAGCTGCTGGTAGAAGGTATGAGTGACCAGAACGCCGCCACGCTCTCGCAGTTGGCCAGGTCCTGGCTGGACGCACCGCCCGTCGTTTCGGCCAGCGGAGGCGTCAGCTATGGGTATAATTCGGCTCACCGGTCGTATGGGTTCAAGTATGAGCATTCGCCGATTCGGTTCGAAATTGGCGCGAGTACCCGCAGCCCCGTCCACAATCTGTGCTTCGAGATCAGGAACTGGGGCAGTCGAACCGCGGCTGCCGCACTAAAGATCAACGGGGTGTCCATGAAGCCCGGACCAGATTTCAGACAGGGGACGGTCATCGATATCGACGGCAACTACTCGATGATCTTATGGGTCAACGATCAGGCGACGGGCTCGCAGAACTTCGAGATATCCAAAGATCATGAAGAATAACCTGGTCATCCTCGGCTTTGTTTGCCTGGCCGTTTTGCCCGATTGTTCGGCGGCTCAGGTCGGGCTGGTTCAAAAAAGCGAAGTGCACAGAGCCGTCATGCAGTTGAACGACCGGCTTTGCAGGGGATGGAATACCTGGGACGCCAATAGCGTGTTGTCGCATGTATTGTTGCCGGAAGGGTTTGCCGTTCAGCTCGAGTTGCTCGATCATTCAAAACGCGACACCCTAAAGGATGCGCTGATCGGCAGCGAAGACTTTGGTACAAAAGAGCATGTCATACCCGGACCGCATGCTTACGATGGATCGTACACCGAGTTAACCATCGAGTGGCGGCAAATCAGTCTCCGTATTCAAAGCGCCGCTAATGGGAATGCTTTCTTCTTACTGATCACCCCCATCAACTATGCATATGGTGACTCGCTGATCGTCGACCCGCGGATGTTATGGGGGCGCGAGGGTAAAATAAGCGTGGACGGTGGACTGATCACTGCAAAAACCCCGGCCCGCGAAACGAAGATAAGCATCGCCGCCGGCAACTATTTAACGTCGGGCTGCCGGGTCGTCTGTTCGCTGGATCACCGCATAGCGCTTTGCACCGATGCGTCGAAAACCGAAGCCGATGTTGCAACCATCATCAATGACTCGAAAGCAAGCTTTGTGAAGCTTAGATCGCGATACAAGGAGGCAGCGGAAGTATACGACGCCATGCAAACCGTGCTGGCATGGAACACGGTCTATGATCACACCGGCAACCGGGCTATCACGCCGGTCAGCCGTAACTGGTGTGTCGGCTGGCAGGGATGGATCTTGTTCGAGTGGGATAATTATTTTGCGGCTTATATGTTATCGCTGGACGATAAGGAACTCGCTTACTCCAATGCCATCGCTACCACGAAGGAGGTGACACCCCGCGGATTCGTTCCGAATTTTGCTTCTTCGCGGAGCAAAAGCGAAGACAGGTCCGAACCGCCGGTCGGTTCATTCGTCATCAATGAGATTTACAAACGGTACCATGAAAAATGGTTCCTCGAGGCGGTATTCGATGAGTTGTTGAGCTGGAACCGCTGGTGGGCGAATAATCGCGACGTCGGGGGCTATCTTTGTTGGGGGTCGGATCCTTACGTTCATGGAAAAATGTCGCCGTTCCTTATGAAAGGGATCGGCACCCGGCAGGGCGCGCAGTGGGAGTCCGGGCTGGACAATTCGCCGATGTGGGATGACGCTGTTTTTGATACCGCGAGACATCGGTTGATGCAAGCCGACGTGGGGCTCATGAGCCTGTACATTAAGGATTGCCGGAGTCTGGCGGAGATCGCAACCATCCTGGGGAAGCGGGCCATCGCAAAAGAGCTCGTCGCGAGAGCGGACAGGTATTCAAAAAAACTGCAGACGCTTTGGGATGACCGGTTCGGTCTTTACCTGAACAGGAGCCTAGTTACCGGCAAATTCAGTTACCGGCTGTCGCCGACCTTGTTCTATCCCCTCCTTGCAAATGTCCCCGATCGGGAACAGGCGGCGAAGATGATCGAAAGGCATTTCTTCAACCGCGAGGAATTTGATGGTCCATACATCATGCCTTCTATTGCGCGGAATGATCCGGCATTCAAAGACAACAAATATTGGCGGGGAAGGATCTGGGCGCCGATGAATTTCCTGGTGTACCTGGGCATCAGGAATTACTCGCTGCCGAACGCGGAAAAGGAGATGGTGGACAAATCGAAGCGTCTGCTGTTGAAGACCTGGACAGGCGAACGTCATATCTATGAGAACTACAACGCCACTTCGGGTGAAGGAGGCGATTCGGGCATGAGCGATCCGTTTTATCACTGGGGAGCATTGCTGGGGTTCATGGATCTCGTGGAGAAGGGATATATGCGTGCGCGCTGACCACGCGAAAATGGATAATATCGGTTTACAACTCATCAATTTTTGAGGTTTGCGGTTCGAGGTCGGGCTATAGCTTTACAAGGTCGGTAGCAAATGCGCCGGAACACGCCAATGCGCCGGAACTCGCAATGCGCCGGGCGACCGCCGGCTGAATCCAGAAACTAATTTTTATGATCAATAGAGCGAAACCAGTCATTTTAATGCTTTTGTTCTTGCATTCGGCCCGGCTCGTATTCGCAGACAAATATCCCCGCGACTATTCGATCGATGTCCTTCACTATTCTTTTGACCTGACCTTATCCGATCAGACGGATGAAATTGCGGGGGTCGCTTCGATTACGGTGTTGTTTAAAAAGGATTCCGCGAGACAGCTGAGACTGGATTTTGCCAATAAGACCGCTGAAAGGAATGGCAAGGGGATGGTGGTGGACTCCCTATTGCTGAATGGACAGGAGTTGCATTACAGCCATTCAAAGGACCAGCTGTTGATACAATTGCCGAAGGGCTCCGTGAAGGGAGACGTCCTGGTGTTTATTATAAAATACCATGGAATTCCCGACGACGGTCTTCGTATCGGCCCTACCAAATATGGAGACCGCAGCTTTTTCAGCGAAAATTGGCCCAACAAGACAAGACATTGGCTGCCTTGTATCGATCATCCTTACGATAAAGCCACGAGTGAATTTGTAGTTCGCGCGCCTTCTCATTACAAGGTGATCTCAAACGGCCTGTTATTGGAGGAAAGCAATCTCGATGCTGCGACGAGGTTGACACACTGGAAACAATCGGTGCCGATCGCCTGCTGGCTCTATGTGCTCGGCGTTGCGGATCTGGCCGTTCAATATGTCGGCCAAGTGGATGGCAAGTCGATCCAAACCTGGGTCTATCCGAGAGACCGCGTTGCGGGATTTTACGACCTTGCCACGCCGACAAAATCGGTCGTCGAGTTTTTTTCGGATTATGTAGGACCTTATGCCTACGAAAAAGTAGCGAACGTCCAGGCTACCAGCCACGGCGGAATGGAAACCGCCTCGGCGATCTTTTACACCGAAAACCTGATCAACGGCAAACGGACGGAGGGGCTGAGGAATGTAGTTATTCATGAGTTGGCGCATCAGTGGTTTGGGAACGCCGTCACCGAATCGACCTGGGACGATGCCTGGTTGAGCGAGGGTTTTGCAACGTTCTTCACGCTCCTGTATATAGAACATGCCTATGGGCACGACGCCTACGTAAAGGGTTTGTTAAACGCGAAAAAGCTGGTCTATGCGTATTACGATAAAGGCCCGCATTGGAGCATCGTTGCGGATCGTACTGCCGAAGATGGGCCGGTCACCAATATCATTACCTACCAGAAGGGCGCCTGGTTCCTTCATATGCTGAGGGATTCTATCGGAGATGAGGCTTTTCAGACCGGTATCCGCTCCTATTATCATGACTTTATGAATTCCAATGCGACAACCGGCGACTTATTGCAGGAGATGGGAAAGGCGTCCGGTAAAAACCTGAAGGCTTTTTTTGACCAATGGCTTTACCATAGCGAGGATCCCGAGCTAAAGGGCAACTGGAAATATGATGCCGCGGGAAAAAAGATCATCGTAACATTGGATCAGTTGCCAAAAGATAATTTTCTTTTTGACGTTCCGGTTGAGATAGGCATTTATGCGGACAACGTGCCCGTTCCCAAAGTCTTCAAATTCAGGTTGAACACCAAGACCGCTGCATTTGAGATACCGGCCGATACCAAGCCGGAAAGGGTGGTATTTGATCCACGAACGGTCCTTCTCGCTCGCGTCGACTTTAAGCGGGCAGACTAGCGTCCCCTGATGAAACCCGGTGCGCATCGTGGGGCTCTGCGGCCGGCAAAGGTGGTGCGGTCCTATTAACCGGCGATTTGTAGGCGGCCATAACTTTGTGATCCTGGTTCCGCTAGGTTACCTTTTTGAGGTCGGAATTCCAGTCACCCGGCGCTATCTTGATGCCGGTGGACATTTCATCGATCAGCCCGTCGATGGTGGCCGGGCATAAATGGGACATTTTCCATCGCCGGACATTTTAGATCTGCGCAGCATGAAGAGGATCGAGATCCGCCGGCCTTTTCCGGGAGGACTGGCGAGTGGTCAGTTGGGGAGTTACTTGGTCCGGGTGGCTATTATTTTAATCAATTCATATAATTTTTACAAGGGGCAGTTTTTAGGTCTGTAGCTTTGTGCTATCATGTTTACCAATTTTTCTCCGCAAGAGCGGGCCGTCAAGCTTCCGTCTGACAGGCGGCCCTACGTTGGCATGAAGCGTTATGTCTGGTGGACGGCCGCTGTGCTCGCCGCGGCAACGGTTGGCATGGCTTGGGCGCAGTATACGATCTACGGCCTGCCGCCAAACCCTGTCCTGGCAGGTCCAATCCTGGCCACCGCGGCCCGCTCGCCTCATGGATTTCCCGCGTGGATCCGCCTTTCCCATTGGGTTAACTTCTTTTTCCTTTTCCTGATCATCCGTAGCGGGTTGTCGATTCTTGCCGACCATCCGAGACTTTACTGGAACAATGGATGCAAACCCCGTTCGGAGTGGATCCGGTTTACCCCGGCAAAAGTGCCAGTTGACCGCCTCTATACCGCGAAGGATGACGCGCGCTATATCAGCCCGGTACTGGGACTGCCCGGTTATCGCCATTCGGTGGGTATCGCAAGGTGCTGGCATTTTATCACGGTGCCCTTCTTCATCCTGAACGGGGTCATTTTTATCGTGCTGCTGCTGGCCACTGACCAATGGCGCCGGCTTGTGCCCACGTCGTGGTCGGTGATTCCGGATGCCTGGAATGTCTTTGTACACTACGCTACCTTTCACTGGCCGGCCGAACCGAATGGCTTCTTCCGATACAATGCGCTCCAGCAGCTGTCATATTTCGCGGTTGTGTTCCTGCTGGCGCCGGTCGCACTGGTCAGCGGTATGGCGATGTCCCCTGCCGTAGAGAACCGGATGCACTGGCTGCCGAAGATCTTTGGAAACCGCCAGGGAGCCCGCTCGGTTCATTTCCTGGTACTCGTGGCCTTCACCCTTTTCCTTGTTATACATGTCTCATTGGTTATCCTGACGGGCCTTGTCCGGAACATGAACCATATCATTGTCGGAACGGATAACCCAAGCGACCTTACGGGCGTGATAGTCGGGACGGCAATAATCGTCATCGTGCTGCTGTTCGCCGTATTCGCACACTGGGTTTCGTGGCAGCGGCCGCGCATTTTACAGCGGATCGAGGCTGCGATGAATGGCACGTTATGGCGCCTCACCATCAACAGGCTCAAGCCACGACTTTATTACGGCGCTAAGGATATTACTTCGCATTTCTGGGTGAATGGGAAGATGCCGGTTTCAGGGGAATGGATCGACCTGGCGAACTCTGGCTTTGCAGACTACCGGTTAGCGGTCGGCGGCCAGGTGGAAATTCCGAATGAATTCACCCTCGCGGACTTGCAGGAACTGGGGTTCCAGCAGCAGGTTACGATGCACCATTGTATACAGGGCTGGACGGGCATTGCAGAATGGGGCGGCATACCGTTTCACAAAATTGTCGAAAAGGTGCGTCCAAAGGCAGGGGCGACCGTTGTAGCCTTCTATTCCTTTGGCGAAGGGCTCTACGGAGGCGTATACTACGATACCCATACGCTGGACAACTGTTTGAAGCCGGGATGCATCCTGGCCTGGGAAATGAACTATCAGCCGCTGACTCCCGAGCATGGCGCACCATTGCGGCTACGTGTCGAGAACCAACTGGGATATAAGATGGTTAAATGGATCAGATCTATCGAATTCCTCAGCGCTACCGACCATATCGGCAAGGGTTTTGGCGGAAAGAACGAGGATGACGAATATTATGACCTTCTAGCAGATTCATGACGGGTTTTTTCAGTGCATGGCGTTGATCCGGATTTCCACTATGTCATGGCTCATTTTATTTATTTTGCCAATCTTTTAACAGGCGCCATAGAATATATCCATGAAATAAACCTACATTTACATCCAGATGCGCAATAACAAACATATACTATTCTTCAACGGCGGGGTCTATTTTCCCGCAGAAGTTTGTTTATTGTCATCCGGTAAAATACATCGCTCCCAAACTTCCTTTTTTTGCATTACCCGCTACTTCTTTTCCAATCTTAAGGACTTTAGTACGCTTGCCCCGGCCTAGTAACTCATAGGTAGCGGGGTTGAGCATATTGCTAATTTCACTCTAACATTTTTCATCTATCTGTAGCTTCAAAATCGATCTTTGGATTTTGAATAGCACGCTTATTATCCTCTCGATAATAGTGTTGCATAGGCTGCCTCTAAAATCAACAATCATGTCAGAAGTTGCAAACAAAGTTGTTCTTCTAAAGGAAGACTATGATCTCCTTACAGGTCTTTTTTCGACTACAAAGCTTTTCGAAGTAAAAGATCTGGACAATTATAGGAGCTTGATTACAGAGTTGAATAAAGCTGTGATCTTGAATAGAAAAGATTTTCCAACCGATGTGGTACGGCTGAACTCAATAGTTACTGTTAAGGATGAGGATACCAAAAGTGTCATGATGTTCAAAATCGTGTTACCCATCGATGCTAATATTAAGAACAGGAAGGTATCTGTACTGGCACCGTTGGGTACAGCCCTAATCGGTTTTAAAAAAGGCGACCACTTCACCTGGTCCGTACCCGGAGGCGAAAAGCATTTTTCCATCATTGACGTCAATAACCATTTTTTTAAAACCAATTGACTCAATTATAATCGTTAATTCTTCAAACTAAATTCAGTGACATGTCCAACATCAAAGAAGAAGTTATTGTCGTTAAGGAAGAATACCATCTCCTTAAACAATATTTAAACAAGTTCAACAAAAAGAAAATTCGCAATAAGCTGTCCTTTCTCAACCTAAATAGAGAACTAAGCAAAGCTGTGCTGGTAGACAAAGATTCTTTTCCTCCGGATATCGTTAGATTGAACTCTACCGTAATTGTGAAAGACAGAGATACAAATCGTGTCAATACCTATACGATTGTATTGCCGGACAAAGCAGATTCCAAGCAGTCGCAAGTATCAATCTTATCGCCGATTGGCATTGCACTGATCGGCTTTAAAAAGGGCCTTCAATTTACCTGGAGATACTTTTCTTCGAAATACAACCTGATGATAATGGAAGTATATAACTCTCCTTCCCTTAATTAGTACAAACCGCGTAAATCTAAAATCATGTCTTCAACATTATTTGTAGCCATACTGATCATACTTGTCGTAGTCGCCCCTATTATGATATTAATGCGGATCAATAGATCCGAACTTAAAAAAGAGGAGAACCTCCTGTTGCAGGAATTCGATGATTTAAGAAAGGAAAATCAGCTGACTATCGGCGTGATAGAGAAAATGGGTAAAAGGATTATTGGCTTGGACAAGCTAAATCGGAAAGTTTTATTTCTTGATAAGACCAAAGAGACCACGCAAGTTCACCTGTTCGATTTGCGAAGGCTTTCCTCATGCGAGATTGTGAAAACCGTAGCCAGACCTGAGCGTCATATCGGGACCTTGGGGATACAATGCTTATTTATGGATTCTAATCACCCATCTATTCATCTAACCATTTTCGATACGCACTTCGACAATATCGATGATTTGAGCAGCATTGAAAAGAAGGCTGAGTGCTGGAAGCAGAATATAAGTATACACAAAGGCCATGAAATGCAACGTTTCGGTTCCGAACATTCGTAGGATAATAAGACGCACTGATATTCTTTGATAAACTAAATCATATTTTATGCCTGCAACGCGTAGCGCTATTGCAAAGAGAAGAGCATTTCCGTCCCATCAGGATCGGCCAACGTTCCAGTGGTAATCGTAATTTGCTTTGAAACAAAAAGGTCAGCCTGTCAATCCGGTATATAAGGATAAATTAGTCTTTTATTAGGATTAGTCGTACTTTTGAAGATGGAAAGTAAATTTAATGATGCAACCGTGCAACGTGCATTCCCATGGAAGAATATATTGTAAAAATAAGGTCGATAAATAAGGTTACGCACGACGTATTGAAAATCGTGACTGAAAGGCCTTCCGGGTATCGATTTACGCCGGGCCAGGCAACCGAAATTTCCATAAACAAAGCTGGGTGGGACAAAGAACGAAGACCTTTTACGTTCACCTGTCTTCCGGAGGACGATTACCTGGAGTTTACCATCAAGACATACCCGTCGCATAAAGGCGTTACCAACGAGCTTTTGACCCTTAAGCAGAATGATGAATTGATCTTACACGACGTGTTCGGAACTATCGCTTTCAAAGGAGAGGGTATCTTTATTGCAGGTGGGGCAGGCGTTACTCCATTTATTTCCATCATTCGCTTCCTTAGGGCGAAAAATGAATTGCGCAACAATAAACTCCTTTTTGCCAACAAAACAAAATCCGATATCATCCTTGAAAAGGAATTTAGCGGATTATTGGGCAACAATTTCATCAATATACTTTAAGATGAGAAAGTGGCAGGATGCGAGTATGGGTTTATTTCTGAAGGACTTCTGCGACAACATATTAGGACCACGGACACAAAGATCTATTTGTGCGGCCCCGAACCCATGATGGAAGCGATCGAAAAGCAATTGGCCCTTTTAGGTATTGGTGAAGGGTCGATCATTAAAGAGCGGTTTTAAAAACAGAATAACCGGGCAAATGGCGGATGTCCGGCAGCAGGAAAATAGCTTAACTCAGGAGGTCTATTATGAAGCTCAAGATCAAAAGGGTATATGAAAAGCCGGAGAAAGAGGACGGCACACGCATCCTTGTAGACAGGCTATGGCCGCGCGGACTAACAAAAGAAAAGGCAGCCATCGATCTGTGGTTGAAGGAAGTAGCTCCAAGCACTGCACTTCGGAAGTGGTTTAGCCATGATCCTGCCAAATGGCCGACGTTCAAACAAAAATATCGCCAGGAAATCAAAGAAAATAAGAGCCAGGTCGCAATATTGAAGGAGCAACTTATGAAGGGAGTTGTCACTTTGGTATATGGAGCAAAAGACGAAGAACATAATGAAGCGCTTGTTCTTAAGGAATGGCTTCAACGAAAGCCATCGGAATCGCCCGATAAGATTACATAAATGATATCGTTGATCGATCCGGCACCGGTTTGGCAAACCAACTAAAAGGTAACATTATGACCAAAGATCCCTTCCACATAAAAAGCACCTTAACTGCGGGGGACGGAACCTTCAGTTATTATAACCTGGTGGAACTTGAAAAGAAAGGCTATGGCATTGGCAAAATGCCTTTTTCCATCCGCATCCTATTGGAAAATGTCCTCCGTAATTTCGATGATTTTGCCATTACCAAAGAGCATATAGAAAGCCTTCTCGGGTGGAAACCCATCGGCTCCGATAAAGTTATTCCTTTTATGCCGGCCCGCGTATTGATGCAGGACTTCACCGGTGTTCCCGCCGTAGTAGATATTGCATCGCTCCGGGCGGAAATAGCCAGGAAAGGAGCAGATCCGGATAAGATCAATCCCCTGATCCCTGTTGACCTTGTTATCGATCACTCTGTACAGGTGGATTATTTCGGGACGGAATATGCGTACGGCCGTAACATGGAGGAAGAGTATAAACGTAACAGAGAGCGGTATCAATTTCTAAAATGGGCACAAAAGGCCTTTGACAATTTCAGCGTGGTTCCACCGGGAATGGGTATTTGTCACCAGGTCAACCTGGAATATTTGTCTCAGTGCGTAATCGAACGAAACGATGAAATCTTCCCCGACACGCTCGTAGGTACCGATAGTCATACACCAATGGTAAACGGAATCGGCGTGCTGGGATGGGGTGTTGGAGGAATCGAAGCCGAAGCGGCGATCCTAGGGCAACCGATCTATTTTATTATGCCTGAAGTAATCGGATTGAAACTGACCGGCAGGCTTCCTCCCGGCTCAACCGCCACGGATATGGTGCTGGCAATTGCCCTGCTTTTGCGAAAATATGGCGTGGTAGGCAAATTTGTAGAGGTCTTTGGGCCCGGTCTCAATTCACTATCTGTTCCGGACCGCGCTACCATCGGCAACATGTCGCCGGAATTCGGTTGTACCATCACCTATTTTCCAGTTGATGACAAGACGTTGGAGTACATGCGAAAAAGCAACCGCTCTGAAAGAAAGCTGAAGTTGGTGGAAGATTATTGCAAAGCCAATATGCTCTGGAGAACAGGTTCCGAGAACATCGACTATACCGATGTGGTGGAACTGGATCTTTCGACCGTAGAGCCGGCAGCCGCCGGCCCAAAGCGACCCCAGGATAAAATATTGATAAAAGACCTCAAATCGAAATTTATAGACCTGTTGGATCAAACCTATGGCCGGAAATATACTCAGACCGAGGCGCAAATAGAACGCTGGTCAGCCGAAGGAGGCAGTCAGCCCGGTCACCCCCGCTTGCCGATGTCTCCAACGACGAAAATTGAAGAAAAGCTGGTAGATGGAATGAAAACGGTTTGGATAACCGTTGGGCAGGAGAAATGGATGCTCTCGGACGGCTCGGTAGTTATCGCGGCGATCACCTCCTGCACCAACACCTCTAACCCATTTGTTATGATCGGCGCAGGGTTGGTTGCCAGAAAGGCCCGGGAACGTGGCCTTGATATAAAGCCCTGGGTTAAAACCTCTCTCGCCCCGGGGTCGAAAGTAGTAACCGACTACCTCAGGAAGGCGGATCTGTTAAACGACCTGGAAGCGTTGCAGTTTCATGTTGTAGGATATGGTTGCACATCTTGTATTGGAAATTCAGGGCCTTTACCGCCGTACGTTGCTACGGCAGTGGATGAATTCGACCTGGTAGTCGCTTCCGTTCTTTCCGGAAACCGGAACTTTGAAGCCAGGATACACCCGCAGGTAAGGATGAATTTCCTCATGTCCCCGATGCTTGTCGTCATATATGCCCTTACGGGCCGGGTTGATATCGATATCATGAATGAGCCGATAAGTTTCGATCCCAATCGGCAACCCGTTTATTTGAAAGACATTTGGCCATCAGACGATGAAATTATTGAACTGATGAACCGTGTTGTCTCCCCGAAAGATTTTGCCCGGAACTATTGCGAGATATTCGAAGGCAATGAGATATGGAAAAACCTGGCTGTGCCGGAGGATAAATTATATATCTGGGATGATCACTCTACCTATATAAAAGAGGCCCCGTTCTTTAACAATATTACCTATGATCCGACACCTTTAATGGATATTAAAGAGGCAAGGATATTATTGATGCTCGGCGATAGCATTACCACCGATCATATTTCCCCGGCAGGGTCTTTTAACGAGAAATCCTCCGCCGGCGAATACCTGACCAGCCGGGGAGTAAAAAGGCAAGATTATAATTCATATGGCTCCCGCCGTGGAAATGATGAGGTGATGGTACGCGGTACGTTTGCCAATGTGCGTATTAAGAACAAACTAGCCGGAAAAGAAGGTGGTTATACAAGATATTTGCCGGATGGTGAAGAGATGTCGGTGTATGACGCTTCGGTTAAATACCGGCAAAATAAAATAGCCCTGGTCGTACTGGCTGGTAAGGAGTATGGAAGCGGCTCGTCACGGGATTGGGCCGCAAAGGGAACTTCCTTGTTGGGTATTAAGGCTGTAGTAGCAGAAAGTTATGAACGAATCCATCGAAGCAATTTGGTGGGAATGGGTGTTTTGCCGATCCAGTATAAAGATGGTGACAATGCCGAAAGGCTGGGCCTTACCGGGAAAGAAGTGTTGACCATATCGGGGATTGCAAACAACCTGAAACCCTCAAAGGAGGTCCTGGTCATTGCAAAGAAAGAAGATGGCAAAGAATTGAAGTTTCAGGCAATTGCCCGGCTGGATTCCAACGTCGAGATCGAATATTATATGCATGGAGGGATATTGCAATATGTATTGCGTCAGTTTTTAAAGAAAAAATGAAACGTGTACTTTTAAAAATAGCATCATGGAAACCGAATCTTTATATCCAATAGCAACCAAAGAATTGACTGATAAAAAGAATTCTTTGGCGCCTAAGAATGTAGAAGCATGGCGAAATTTCAGTAAAACGGTATTTGAGGCGGGTGCGCTTCCTGAAAAAACAAAGCAATTGATCGCAGTGGCCGTAGCGCATGTAACGCAATGTCCTTATTGTATCAGGTCGCATACTAAATCTGCTATGCGAAAAGGAGCGAGCAAAGAGGAAATTATGGAAGCCATTTGGGTCGCCTCTGAAATGCGTGCCGGCGCCGCTTATGCTCACGCATCCATTGCAATGGATGAAATGGAGAAACACTGAAATCTAAATTTGGCGATAAATGGTTGACTTAACCATTTCGATTATTGCATTGCAACGCACCGATCCCTAAAAAGCGGCCTGCTTATTCTTTAATAAAAGATAAAATCCTCTTTATATGAAGAATCATTCGTATCTTCATAGCCTAAAACAATGTATGTTTTCAAAAGCATGTGAATATGCGATTCGGGCCCTGATTTTTATTGCTCAAAAGACAGAGCATGGAGGTAAAGTCGGGATTAAAGAGATCTCCAAAGGCATTGCCTCCCCTGAACATTTTATAGCGAAGATTCTTCAGGACCTTGGTCGAAAGGGCCTGGTTGAATCGGCAAAAGGCCCACATGGTGGTTTTTTTCTCGGGGAAAATGCAAGAAGGCACACATTGGCAGATATTGTAAATGCTGTTGATGGAGACTTGCTTTTCACCGGATGTGGATTGGGATTGAAAAGTTGTTCCGAAAAGAAGCCTTGCCCGCTCCATGATGAATTTAAAGCTATCCGGAAACAAATGCACGACATGTTGCGATCGGCTTCGGTCGGAGAGTTTAATGAGGAGTTGGCCCTGGGTATTAAACATTTAAAACGGTAATATTTTTTTCGAATATTACTGGATAAAAAGACCTTATTATATTCTATTCGTTATCCGGAGAGCAAATCGTATCCTCATGCGCAGCAACCGTCATCTTCCTGCTCTATCTATGGTAACCAATTTATTAACAATTAATAACCATTTGTATGAAATTACTCATGAATTGCAAAGTCCTGATCGCGAGTGTAATTGCGTGTTCATTTATGTTTTCAGTACCCGTGTTTGCCCAGGTTAACAAACTTTCAGACGCAGAAATAGCTTCTGTAGCAGTAGTGGCTAATCAGATAGATATAAATTATGCTGCAATTGCAAAAATGAAATCGAAGAATTCAGACATTTTGAGGTTTGCCGAAACAATGGCCAGTGATCATAAAGCTGTGATTGACCAGGCAGTAGCGCTCGTCAAGAAATTAGGAGTTACTCCGAAGGACAATGCTGTAAGTAGGAAATTGATGTCTGAGTCAGAAAAGACGAAGAGAATGTTGCGATCAAAATCCGGTATGGCTTTCAACAAAGCATACATCGATAATGAAGTTGCTTATCACAAGGCAGTAATTTCTACTGTAGAGGGTCTTTTAATTCCACAAGCTAACAACAGGGAATTGAAAGATTTACTTCAGAATGTTGTTCCTACCCTAAGGACGCACCTTGAACATGCCATTATGGTGCAAAATGAAATATCTAAATAAATGAGAAATGAAATCATATTGTTTAAGCCCATTGTGCATCTGCTTTTGTGTCATTTTTATCCTGAATAGCTGCTCAACTGCGACTCCAAAAAAATTGCATAATGTTTATACGGTTGAAATCAAGCAAATGAAATTTCAACCAGCAGAGCTTGTGGTACAAAAAGGAGATACAATAGTTTGGATAAATCGGGATCTCGTGGCACACGACGTAACCGAAGTACCAGATAAAACCTGGACTTCATCTCCGATACCGCCTGGTAAATCCTGGAGTTTAGTCGTTTCACAGAGTGCTGACTATTATTGCAGCATTCACGTAGTAATGAAAGGTAAAATATTGATGCGATAGCCGAATTTATCAGCAGTAGACGGTTTAGTAGGAAAGGCAGTACCGGTCGCGGAAGTACCACATAACCAACTGCAAATTGAAAAAAATGAAAAATGTCGCCATAAACGGATTCGGAAGAATTGGAAGAGCTGCCTTGAAAATAATGATGAATCTTCCTGAATTGGAGGTAATAGCTGTCAATGACATCATGAGCGTTGACAATGCTGCCTATTTGCTGCGGTATGATAGCATTTATGGCCAATATGAAAGCGACGTAGATACAGAAGGCGACTATTTACTCATCAGTGGAAAAAGAACCAGGTATTTATCTGAAAAGGACCCGGCAAAGCTTCCCTGGAAGGACCTGGATGTAGAAATTGTAATAGAAAGTACAGGGCTATTCACAAATAGGGAAGAGGCTGAAAAGCATCTTCTTGCTGGAGCGAAAACCGTTGTGCTATCCGGTCCAACCAAAAGCAAGAACACGCCGACTGTCATACATGGGGTAAATACCGAGGATGGGAAAGTAGCTATATTCTCATGTGCCAGCTGTACAACAAACAATATCGGGCCGATCATGGAAATTATCGACAGGCGGATTGGTATAAAAAAGGCCATTTTAAATACCGTTCATGCCTATACGGCTTCCCAGTCCCTTCTTGACGCTCCGTCCAAAAGAGACCTGCGAATGGGGCGTGCCGCAGCAATGAACCTCGTACCCTCGTCGACTGGCGCGGCCCTTGCTACAACGAAGGCTCTCCCCGGATTGGAAGGTAAATTCGATGGGGTGTCCATACGCACTCCGGTGGCCGTGGGTTCTATTTCAGATATTACGCTTGTGGCTGCAAGAGCTACTTCGGCAAAGGAAATTAATAGTATTCTGATCGAAGAGGCAAATACGGACCGGTATAGGTCGGTAATAGCAACTTCCGACAAGCCCCTGGTCTCCTCGGATATTGTCCAAAGCCCCTTTGCAGCAATCATTGATCTGCAAATGACCAGGGTCGTGGAAAATGATCTGGTGAAAATAATGGCATGGTATGATAACGAATGGGGATTTACCAATCAAATGATTCGTCAGATCCTGGAGCTGTAGGTTTTTCCGGAACTCGCCGGGGAATAAAAGGATTCCGTTTCAACGCGTATTCCCAACTGCCTTTTGCCCTCGTCGCTTATCCTCGTATGATCCCATTTCGGTTCCCACACTATCCTTACGTCGATCTCTTTAGTGGGATATTCGACGGAAAGCACATTGCGTACGCCCGTCGTTATCGCTTCCCCCATCGGGCAATAGGGCGTCGAAAGGGTCATCGTCACTTCGATTGTTTTTTCCCGGGCAAAATCGAGCCCATAGACCAATCCCAGGTCAACGATATTGACAAATAGCTCCGGATCGACGACCCGGTATAATGCATTCATTGCTATTTGTTTTTCCTCATAAAACGGATCGGTTATTGAAATTCCCATCTTACACCCTCCTTTTATGAAAAATCACCACCGCCACGTTATACGTGTATAGGGCGGCAACCATCACCCAAATGATACCCGAAAATTTAACGATTGTCCCGATATGCATGAAGATCCCTAGCGCCAGTAGCGGTAAAGCCATGGCATAACAGCGAAATTGCCAATTCAGAACATTTTCTTTATACAACTGTTTTGGCATCGGGATCTTCCCTTTGCCGTTCATATTTTTGTACCGTTCATTCCATACAATAAAAGGTAGCGTTTTAAACGTCATGCCTAATATGATAGCGCTGATCCATCCAAGAAATACAAAAACGCCATAGACAATGGCCCAATGGTGATCTGCACCATAATAAACCGCAGGGATCAGCAGGAAACTAGTCAACAATGCCAGGATCGAAATAGCGACATATTTCATCTGGAAATCCATTTTCTTCTTTACCCTGTTCCTGTAGACATCGGTCAAATAGATCAGCCAGGCGATCACACCCGCGATAACCATCCCTTCGTAAAGGAATACCCGCCAGGTGATCCCATTGAAGTAGCCGTCCAGGATAAAGGCCACAAGTCCTGTATTTTGGAGCAAAAAGGACCATCGAAGCAACTTTTCCTTGTCCGATTTTCCCAAAAGGAACATAGGCACGAGTTTGGTGCTTACCCCCGCGATCAATTGCAGGAACCAACCGGCAAGGCCTGCATGGGCATGCAGCTTCAGGATTTCAAGGTGGCTCCCCTTGATGAACGGATAGCGCAGGTTAACGGCCAGGAGCAGGCCAACGGAAGCTGTCACTACCAACCAAATAGCGGAGCTGATAATAAAACATTTCTGCACACTGTATTTTTTGCAGGAGCCGGCCGTCTTCCATGCATTCAGCAGGTACAACAGGGAAGCGATCAAAATCAGCGATCCGCCGGTGATCATGATCACGCCTGTGCGAAACAGCCAGAAGGAAAGGATCAAAAAGATGGCTCCGGAAGTGAGGAAGAAATAAGAGAGCATGGCAGTCCACGAACTGTAAAGTTCCCTTTCACAAATAACCGGCAATAATTGATAAGAGGCGCCAAAAATGACCATAGTACCCCATCCAAGCGCTGCCGTATGGACCATAGCCAGCAAATGCGGCTGAAAATAGCGGCCTTTCAGAGTTGTGGGAGATAGGAGGAGCATTACCGTAAGTAAAAGGAAAAAGATCGCCCCCGTGCCATAAAAAGGCAGGATCGTCCTGTTTCCCGGCGCCTTTCCAATGTTAACCCCCGCCATTACTCGTGTGGTATTTTAAATATTATCATCCGGGTATCTGTATCCGAAATGGTCAAGATATGAATTTCGTAATCCTCATCCATTAATTCCTCAAGCAGGTAGACCGGCGTTTTTTTGTGATACACATATAAGGCATGATCATCCGGAAGCTGCTTTAAAGATCTCAAAATGGTGTGCATCGGAAGGGGCATTTCTAAATCCGTCACATTAATAGCATGCGTCCGGTCGGCCGGGTATCTTTTTCCTAACTCCGCGAATGTCCGCGCATCATCTTTGAACAAATTTTGTTTACGATCCGTGACCGTGCCCCCGGCTCTCTCCCGTTTCTCCTGTGCTCCGCCAGTTTTTAAAAAATAAGTACGGATTTCTCCCTCGTGACCGGTTTTTGTGAAGCTCTCCGCGCCCATATTTTCCAAAAGCCTGATCAACGGAGTAGGGATAAAGGAGTTCACAATGCACAAGACCCCTCCATGCTCCAGCTTTCTGAATTTTTGCATTATTTCCTTTAGCGGGTCAGCACCATCTCTCAACATCGGCCGGACATCAAGATGGACCGACTTTCCTCCTGCCTTTCCGGAAATCCATTGAGGCTCTTCAGCCACCTCTACCTTCATCGCCTGTGTATCGGCCTCTTCAAAGACAAATCCCAGCGGTTGCAATGCCCGGACGACATCGCCGACAGAGCATCCGCCCATTTCCGCCGCCTCCGACAGGGTGATCCTTGCCGCCAGCAATTTCCGCAAAAGCGGGTTCTTCAATTTTTCCAATGGCCTGGCCACCGAGGCAATGGCTTCAATACTGTCCTTGTTCGCCTTTATTATGCCGGATATCTTCGTTTGTCCGTTGATGATCATTGTCTAAAGTTGTGCGGAAAAATTTCTCTCCAGTTTTGCTGCCGCTGGAAAAAGGATATTATTTTCCAGGTGGATATGCTGCGACAGATCGCTTTCGAATTCCTTTATCTTTTCGAACAGATAGGTATAGGAGTTGCAAGCGTCTTCCGGGAGCGCATAATCGTGGGTGATTTTCCTGAAGAACTTCAGATCCTCGCCGGATATTTCGTGCTCCGTTTGCATCATCCTTATGGCCTCCCTTACCAGGCCGGCTGCCGGGCCGGTCTCCAGTTTGGGATCCCGTTCCCTTGCCACCATTTGCTTGATCGCGGGGAACAATACCTCTTCCTCCTTCATCATGTGGGTCAACAGATCCCGGAGAAATCCGGACAGGCCTTCCACGAGTTTTTTCAATTCCGGATGATACTTACCATGTCTTTGCGCCACCCTTTGTCCCAGATCGCTGATGATCCCCGCGTTCTCCTTAACGTACTTATGATGCGTCTGGGTAATATAATTTACCAGAAAATCAAGCTCCCATCTGGTATAATCCTGTAAAGCCGACGGAGAGGACTTGACCGCCTCTTCCAGGGCAAGCCGCAATTGCTCTTCGGAGACTCCGGCCTGTTCGCCCGCTTCTTTCAGTGTCCGTTTGCCCCCGCAGCAAAAATCAATACCCATTCGTCTGAAAACGTCGGCCTTTCTGTTATCTTTGGCGGCTATTTGCCCGATAGTTTCCACCCCCTCGCGGACCGTCCTTTTTCCGATCTCCACCCTCCAAAGCGCCGGTCCTTCTTCCAGGTAATGCCAGGTAAATATATTCCCGCGTTCACCCAGCAGCTGATAATACAGAGGCTTTGGATCGTGGTCATTTGAAATGATAAAGGCTTCCCCCTGTTCCAGTCCATCGAAATGTTGGAAGATAACGGGGTGCTTTCGTTTTGGCTCTATTTTCGTAACGTCTAAAATTTCTCGGGTGCTCATATTGAGGTGTTTTTGATGATTTTGAAAAGCTGGATCAGCCCGATTCCGGCAAGCAGGATGAATTTGATGATCTCGCCGGCTGCATAGTAGAGATGCAGGGATCTGCCGGATGGTTGTATGCCTTCCTGTATCTCGGTTGCCCTGACGTCCAGGTGCGGGAGCAGCCAGGAGGTTTCGGCCCACAGAATACCCCCGATCAGCAAAGGGGTCACCAGGTCATAGTAAGTGGTTTTGCCGATAAAGGAGGTAATGATCCAGCAAATAAAAAAGATACACTCCACCCGGTTTAAGGCATGAAAAACCAATTTCCCGATACCCAGTCCTATTGGAAGCGTTACGCCCGGTGCACGGAATTTAAGAGGCGCTTCAATAAAACTGATCGCGGCTATCATTCCGCACCATATGAGCGGAATCGATATTGATAGTATTCTGGCTATAGAGGTCATGGTTTATTAGTCTGTAATGGAGGGATGTTTTTGTCATCGGTCTGAATGTCTCTATTCGTAGTATGGTCCGATCCTTTTATCATTTGAAAAGATTCACGTGTGAATTGCTGATAAAATAGTAGAATGCCCAGCCGATAAATCCGATTACCAGAATGAATATCCAATATGGAATGCTTTGAGGCGTTTCGCTGCCGGTAATCAGAAAATCTTTTTGATTCCCTTTCCCGTAAGCATTGATCATGATCGGCACTACTCCGTCCACTACGGCCTCTTCTTTCAGTCCCTCGATTGCGATGGACGGGCCGTTCCTTACTTCAAAAGGGATCAGGCGCAGCCCTTCTTTTCCAGAAGGGTCCTTACTCACAATCTTCAGGATATGCCTGCCGTCTATAAGGCGGGTCGTATCCAACTCAAAATTTACCGGGGAAACAAGTTCCGCGATCGGCTTCGGGTCCTCGTCCAAAAAAAGATATATCATACTGTTGTCCACCATATTAATCGAGCGTTAGGATAAAATTCTTGATATGGGTTTCAGACCTTTCACCCGGCCGTATCAGCCATTTTATTGAAAAATAAAGACTCCCCAAAACAATAGCCACGGCTACGCCTACAATGAGATAGTCCCAACGGGTATCCGGCCCGACCCCATGGGTTATCCCGCGCAACAACCGGGGTTGCTGCAACGTACAGGCAGGGCAGGCAAGGATACTGGTGATGGGGATCAGTGATAACAATAGAAGGAGATAGGTTGTCTTCATGTGTTTTTATTTTGTTGTTCCTTGTAATTTGATCAGGTCCACGAGCTTCTTTATTTCATCGGGAGTCACGGTCCGGGCATTGTTCCCCCAGCTGGTCTTCTCATGATTCATAATGGCTGTGATCTCTTCAGGGCTGAGGTTATTGTTGGTTCCCACCGCGGGCATCGGTCCATATCCTTCCTTGATCCGGCCGGAATAACCGTTCATGATGATATTGACCATTATCTCCGGGTTGTCATTCAACACGACAGGGCTGCCTTTTAATGGAGGGAAGGCCCCTTTAAGCCCTTCTCCGTTAGGCTGATGGCAACTCTGGCAATTCGTCGCATATAAAGCTGCACCGTCATAGGCGGTCGTTTTGCCGCTGCCGGCGGATTCCGCTTTGTCCTTTTTCTTATACAAAAAATCCGGTACAGGTCTGCCGTCGGGCAGTTTCGTTTGTTTTAAGGACTGCAGGTAGGCCAGCAATTGCAGCGCCTGGGGAGTGGCCACGACCTGCCCATCGCCTGCATCGTCCCTGAACTCCGAGGGTACATTGACGACCACATCCCCCGGGTTAGGGTTCCTCGTAGTGGCAAACAGCCAGGTATAGGCCGGCATAACGGATTCTTTTACCAGGATACGGGGATTGTATAAGTGCGTGAGGTTCCATGCTGCGCTGGGCTGCCTCAAGCCGACATTGGTCAGGTCCGGACCGGTACGTTCCGTTCCCATTAAGGTGGCTGTATTGCGCCAGACATCGATCCGGTGATCGTCGGCATAATCGGCGGCAACGCTTGGCCGGGAGCCCCATGTTTTGTCCATATCCACGTTCCGGACTTGCTGGGTATGGCAAGCCACACATCCATTGGCGATAAAGATCAATTTTCCTTTGACGGCCGCATCGCTCAAGGGCTCGGCATTAGGAAGGGGTCTGAAATTCCTTTGATTGTCCAGTGCGGGCATGATGGCCACGAGCAGCGTCAATCCTCCGAAGAATAAAAATACTGCCCTAAATAATTTTTTATGGTTGTTGAAGAATTCCATAATTTTTTTGTTTGAATCGGGTACCCGCCGTCATTTTGTATAGGTTATAGGCGAAGAAGAGGTGCGAAAGCCACATCAGGCTGCCCCCGATGGCTCTCCATAACCAATAAGGTTCCATCAATGTCACCCCCTCGATAAAAGGTTTGCCGGCTATCCACAAGAGTCCCTTTAGCGTCCCTCCGTACATCAGGGGAACGGTATAAAACAACAGGCCAATCAACGCCATCCAAAAATGCGTGCCTACGAGGATCTGGGGCGGCTCCCTGCCGGTCAGCCGGGGCACGACCGCATACATACCTGCCCAAAGAAAAAAGGAGATGATCCCGTACATCGTGAGATGCGAGTGGGCTACCGTGAAATCGGTAAAATGCCAGAATAGGTTGGTGGAGCGGAACGCTTCCGCCGTACCCTGCATAGAGCCGGTGAAATAGAAGACGACTCCTACCAAAAAGAAGGGCAGCGTATAACTGGACGATAACTTGTGCCATCCCCCTTTAAAGGTCAGGATAAAATTGGTGGTACCGGCCGCCACGGGAATGATCATTCCGACGCTTCCCACGATGGCAAAAGTCTGGAGCCACCAGGGGATAGAACTGAAAATAAAATGATGGGTGCCGATCACGGTATAAAACAGTATTTGTGTCCAGAAAGCGAGGATCCCGAGGCTATAGGAGTAGATGGGCCGGTTAAGTTGTTGGGGCAGGAAATAATAAACGATCCCCAGGGTAAACATCATAAACCACATGCCGACGGCCTGATGCATATAATAGCCCTGGACAATAGTCTCTCCCAAGCCATCCTGCCAGAAGGGAAGATACCCCACCGTTACGATCACGAGGCCGAAAATGATCGCGGCCACGATGTACCAGTTGGAGATATAGATCTCCTTCGGTTTGCGACGGCCGATGGTATGGAGGAAATTGATCAGGGTGATCACCAGGGCGACTGCGAACAGGGCCATGACAGGCCAGATATACTCCCGGTATTCACCTCCTGCATTATTAATGCCACCCATCAGGCAAAGGCTACCGAAAAGTACCGCGGCATTGATCAGCCATAGGGAATACCACCCCTTCCTAAGGCTGGCCAGGGGGGTATTGCCAACGCGGGGAACGATATAATAGCCCAGGCCCAGCATCCCTAAGGAGGCCCATCCCCAAAACACCATATTGGTATGTACCGGGCGAAGCCTTCCAAAGCTGAGCCAGCTCACATGATCCGCATCGGGGGCCACAAATTTGATCCCCAGGTATTCGCCGACGGTGGTGCCGACAACGAGCCAAAACGTAGCGCAACCGATATAAGCCAGTACGAGCCGTGCCAGGGCCGGGTCGATGCGAGGCCGTTTTACCGCCCGTTTCTTCAACGGCACCACAGGCAATGCGGCATGGCTCGTAACATTTCTCAACAGTCCTTTTTCGTCTACAGGGGGTAATTCTCCTACTAGTTCCCGCTGGGTTAGGCTATAGCCAAGTGCGTCCCGGCGCTGGGTTAAGAGGGCTTCCCTTTCTTCCGGAGAGAGGGTGCTTAGGCCTTCGCTGAATCGCTCTGCCTCCGTAAGTCGTTGTTTCTCCCGTTCACGGCGGAGAATATTACCTACTTTGAAGGTCACTACCACAATGCCGGCCAGTACGGGGAGCAATAAAAGAACCAGCATGATCAGGACACCGGTTTCCCCCCAAAAGGAGCCGGGTGTTATCCCAAGCAATATCGGCGCGAATGCCAGACAAGTGACACCCGGCTCTTTGCCACCTGACGACGGTGTTGCATTTTCCAAATACCGATCAATCTGCTGTTTGTCTAACGTGGAGATATATTCGGCCAGTTGCCTTTTATCCATTTCCACTTTCCTGCCCGGTGCAAGGGCCCTGATCTCCGCCGTCCTGAAATAGAGGTATAGCGTCGCCACCAGGAGGATGAATATCAGGAAAAACAGGATCAGCGTCCAGCCCGCAACAGAATGAACAGAGAAAAAGGCTTTCCCTTTCATTGCGGAAAACAGCAGATGAGTGGCCGGCAATGAATAACGCATATAAAGACCTTTTTATCGTTTATTAAGGCAAAAAAAATCATGTCTTTAAGAACAACAGGTTCTTTTCCAATTGGTCATTGAATTCCCCAAGCTTCGTCTCTTGCAGCACCTTAAAAATGCCCTTCCTGATCTTTTTGAATTCGTGGTGCAAGGGACAGGGCCTGGCTTCAGAACACTGCTTCAACCCTAAACCACATCCGGAAAAAATCCTATCTCCATCGATCGTACGGACGATATCGGCCAGAGTACAGTTCAAAGAACGCCTTTCCAGGTAAAATCCACCCGTAGGTCCTTTCAAAGACATCACCAAACCCTTCCGGCTTAGCTCGTGCAAAATTTTTGCGATGAAATATTCGGGAGAATCGATACCCTTCGCAATCTCCTTGATCCTTACCTTGCTTCCATCGCGGGACGTTTGAGCAATAAACAGTGTGGCACGGATTGCGTATTCACAGGTTTTTGAAAACATAAACTTCATTCTCTCACAAAGGTAAAAATGATTTTTTAAATAAAAGACTAATTTATCCTTTAATTTTTTTTCATTTGGCAGACAAGGGGCATGGACTTTCGGCGTTTTTGATTATTCGCTACCTTTAACCGGTAATATTGATCTATGATAACGGGGCTGATAGCGCTGGCGGCCCGAATGGACCATTTAATAAGGTATAAGATGGAGTTGTTCCGGAAGTGTCTTTTATCTAAGGTTGCTTTAGCTGATGCAGAAATTAGCGATATCATTTCAGCCTTTAATTGTCTAAAGGTTCGGAAAGGGCAAAAAGTATTTAATCGCGGACATGTTTGTGAGGACTATTTTTTTCTCGAAGCTGGGCTACTGCGATTTGTGCATGGCGATAAAAATAAGGAGGAAACTTCGTGGGTAATTTTCGTGAACTAACAATTATAAATTGCCCGTATGAAGCATAATTTTTTAGGATTCCCGGTCCCGAGCGATAACAGCGCGTTCCTGCTTCTTATAGGATTGCACATTTTCCTTGGCTTGTGTTGCGTGATTTCCGGCATTGTTGCTATGCTGAGCAGGAAAAGGGGGACGGAGGCATATTCTTTTCGGGAAGATATATTTTTGGGCGATGTCTGTTTTATTTGTCAGTGTTATTGTCCTTTCCATTCTGCGCTGGGCGGTCGATAATGCGCTGCTGGGAATTAATGTCCTGGCCTATTCCCTGGTTTTGGGCGGAAGGGTTTGTGTGAGGCGGGTGGGTTCGCCGATTTTCGGGGGTCGCAGCCGTGCTGCTTACGGTCAGTTTCCAGTCGCTAAAAGCCGCGCTCGTGAACCCGGTCCGCAGCCTCCGAACAGAATAAGTTTAGCACCGGTCATGCAAAAAGGATAGCAGTTCCGCAAAATTTTGACCGTTCTAAATATTTATTTATATTCGATCTCAAATTGCCAAACGATTGCGTCAGCCCCTCTCCGATACTGAAAGTAATCTTCTGCGTCAGTTAGCGGAAGGCAATGAGCCTGCTTTCACAGAATTGTTTCACGCTTACAGAGACAAATTATTCAGCTTCATACTTCACATTTGCGCCTCACCTCAACTCGCTGAAGATATCGTCCAGGATGTGTTTTTAAGGATTTGGACCATGCGCTCTGACCTGCTTGAGATCAGGGACCTCGGACCATACCTCTACCGGATGTCCCACAATCACGCCATCAACTTGCTCAGGAAGAATGCACGTGAAAGCCTTCTTTGTTCAAAAATAGAATCCCTGTCGCCATTGAACCACCCGGAGCGGGAAGTTCAACGGAAGGAGACAGAAACCTTTATAAGCAATGCCATCAAGGGCCTGCCCAAACAGCAGAAACAGGTTTTTATACTCAGCCGGGAACAGGGGCTGAACCAGAAAGAGATCTCCGAGAAACTGGAGATTACCATTCCCACCGTAAAAAGCCATATGACCCAGGCCCTAAGGTCTCTCCGGTCCGCCTGCCGGCACCTCTATCCCATTACAAAATTGGCGATCCTGCTGACCCTCGCCTGCCTCCCTTCCTAAAAAATCTTTTTCAACTGCCTACGACTTCCTTCCCGCAGCGTTGTCTTATATCTGTTAAGACATCACTCGATGACAGAACAAAGAGCCAAATACCTGCTTTCATTATATTTCCGGCAGGACTGCACGCCCCCTGAGCAGGAAGAACTGTACCAATGGATCCATGACTGCCCGGACGACGAAGACCTACGCCGGATCATGCAGGAGGTATGGGAAGGCTTTTCACCTACCGATGTCATGGATGATGACAGGGCCCAACAAATGTTGTCCCGTATCCTGACAACCGCCGATAATGCAGCCCCCGCCAAAGGTTTGATAAGGCCGTTGGCCCGCAAATGGATGGCCGCTGCCGCCATCCTGGTGATAGCGGGATCAGTTAGCTTTCATTATCTGAATCGTAAGAAGTCCGCCGTCTCTGTCTCAGCGCCACCCGAAATTGCAAAGATAAAAACGCCAACGGGAGACGTATTGCCCGGCACTACAAATGCTACCCTTACCCTGGATGACGGATCATCCATCGTCCTCGACACGGTTACAAGCACCACGGTGGCTTCTCAGGGCTCTACCAGGATCATAAAGCAGAATGGCCAGGTCGTTTATCAGAACAGGAATAACGCCTCCAACACCACAGGCCTGATATACAATACACTCAGCACTTCGAGAGGACACGAATATTCCCTCGCGCTCTCCGATGGAACGAAGGTGTGGCTCAATGCTTCCTCATCCATACGCTTTCCAGTCCAGTTCAGTGACAAACGACGGGATGTTTCCATTACAGGCGAAGTATATTTCGAGGTCGCTAAGAACAGCAAACCTTTTTCCGTCAGCGCAGGTGACGCGAGGGTGGAAGTATTGGGAACGCATTTTAATGTCAATGCTTATGAGGACGAGGCGAGGCTCAAAACCACTCTTATTGAAGGGGCCGTAAGGATAACCAAAGGGTCTTCGAGCATTGTGCTGGCTCCCGGCCAGCAGGCGCAGATCCGTAAAAACGGCTCCATGGAATTGAAAAAGGATGCGGATACGGAAGAAGCCATTTCCTGGACTCAAGGATACTTTCACTTTACGGACGCCAGCCTCGAGACAGTACTTCGGCAGTTGTCCAGATGGTATGATGTCGATGTCATATACGAAAAACATCCCACAGACGAAACTTTCAGCGGCGATATTCAAAAAAGCCTTAGCCTTTCACAAGTTCTAAAGATCCTGGAAAAAAGCCAGGTGAAGTTACAGATCAGCGGCAAACGACTGATCGTCACAAATTAAGCCGCCTATTTAAATTACTGGATAGCACAAAAAAACCGCTTCGGATTCCGGCCGAAACGGTCTATCGTTGGGTTATCTAATTAACATGATGAGTATTAACTACTTGCCAGGAGCGATCCCGGCAAAATTGAATCACCCAAACAGCACAAAACTATGCTTTTAAATGCTCTTTACAAAATGTCCCCGCCGGGGGGCATTTACAACCAAATTGTAAAAGCCGTGAAATTGACTATTATTTTTCTAACGATTGCCCTGCTGCATGCAAATGCAAAAGGCTTGTCACAAACAGTGACGTTGTCAGGAAAAAATATGCCATTGAGAAAGGTGTTCTCGGAAATTAAAAAACAGACCGGCTACTATTTCTTCTTCTCCAACAAACTATTGAAGGACGCGAAACCTGTCACCCTCGATGTCAGAGACATGAAATTGACAGAGGTCCTGAATCTCTGCCTGCGGGATGAGCAGCTCGATTATGTCATCGAAAGTAAAACCGTGGCTATCACCCGAAAGGTTGAGACGCCGCAACCGCCGCTGGTACAGGTTCCCGCAGATACCCTTCGGGAGGTAAGGGGAAGGATCATCAATTCGAGAGGGGAGCCTGTCAGTAATGCCTCAGTTATTGTCAAGGGAACCACGATCGCTACTGCGGCCCATGCCGATGGGGTCTTCTCCCTCAGGATGCCTGTGGACAGACACGAACTGCTCATCTCTTCCGTAGGGTACCAAAACATATCGTTCCGCGTCGGATCATCGAATGATGTCCTCGTAACCATGACGGAAAACACCCTCTCCGCAGGGGAGGACGCGGTGGTGATCGGATACGGCGTTGCCAAAAAGAGCGATCTTACGGGGTCTGTGTCTACGGTAAATATCAAAGATATCGGTGATCGGCAGAACCCCGACCTGGCTACCCTTCTTCAGGGCAAAGTGGCAGGCGTGGACGTGAACAGCGGTTCTATCCGCATCCGCGGCGTCACCTCTTTCAACAACACAGATCCGCTGGTCGTGGTGGATGGTTTTCTAGGCGAGACCATGGCTACCGTAAATCCCAACGATATCGAAAATATCGAAGTGCTGAAAGATGCTTCTTCCACGGCCATCTACGGATCACGGGGCGCTAATGGGGTCATACTGGTCACCACCCGAAAAGGCAAACTGGGCGATCCAAAAGTAAATATCAATTTCAACAGCGGCATTGCCACCACTCCTAAAAAATTGCATGTGCTCAACGCAGCGCAATACATCGATTTCGTTACAGAAGGAATGAACAATGCAGGCCAGACAGTGACACCCAAACTGGCATCGCCCGATGTAAAGAAAGACGTCACCAACTGGCAGGATGAAGTGTTCAGAATCGCACATAGCAACTCCATCGATGTCAACTTTTCCGGCGGCACTCCCAAATCCACTTACTACGTAAGTTTTGGCTACAAGGAAGGGAACGACATTGTCATTGGACCAAAATACAAAATGTTTACTTCGCGGTTTAAGAATGACCTGGCGCTCCGGTCCTGGCTGAAAGTAGGTACCAATCTGGCCCTTACCTACAGAAGAGATGAAGGCGCCCGCCCTTTACAGGCACAGTATATGATCAATATGCCCCCGTATATCCCGGTGAAAGACACCAGTAATTATTGGGGATATGGCTCGATCAATCGGCAGACAGACCTTGGCGACAATGTCAACCCCGTAGCATCCTCCGCACTGACACATCCATCGGTCACGGAATTGGATTACCAGGGCAATATATGGGCCGAGATCACGCCATTCAAAGGACTTGTTTATCATGTTCAGGCAGGTGTGTCGGGGTTCTGGAACAGGGGCGCGATATGGAACGATAAATACAACGACGGCTCCGGCAGCACCGTATTGAACAGCTATACGGAAAACAGCAATTACAACTATGCGCCCATCATTGAAAGCTATCTCACCTATAGCCGAAGGCTGACCAGACACGACTTCTCGATAATGGGCGGCAACACCTGGCAAAGCCGTTCCGACTATGGCGGTATCGCGATCCAGGGACAAGACTTCGCCAATACGGACATAAGAAATGTTTTTTATGCGGCCACCCGGTCGATCACGAACGAGAACCAGGGGACCTATGCAGCTAAGTCCTTCTTCGGACGCTTGAATTATTCCTATGACAATCGATATTTGCTCACGGTAAATGTCCGGACAGATGGATCGCCCAGGTTTGCCCCGGCCCACCGCTGGGGAACCTTTCCCTCCGTCGCCGTAGCATGGAAATTACACGAAGAGAATTTTATCAAAAACCTGGCTATTTTCGATCAACTGAAACTGCACGCCAGCTGGGGTATTTCCGGCAACGACGCCATCGGCGATTTCAGGTACCTGGCGCAGGTCTGGACCAACGGAGTGTATTATCCATTTGGCGTTACCCCGACGCTTACCCAGGGCGCAACAGTTCTCAATGATGCGTCCGACGATATAAAATGGGAGTCTACAACATCGAAGGCAGCGGGACTGGATATGGGCTTCATGCGGAACAGGCTGAACCTCACCGCTGAATATTTCATTAAGAATTCGAACGACATCCTGTTCGCCGTACCCAGGCCTGTATCGCTGGGCTACGGACAAGGAGTGACGGATGGCAATGCCATTGTAAATGCCGCCAGCTGTGTGAACAAAGGTTTTGAGCTCACCGGGGAATACAGGGATCGCATAGGGAAGCTTAATTATTCCGTCAGTGCGAATTATACACATGTCACGAATAATGTCACCTCGCTGGGATTGGGCCAACCCTATCTCGACGTCGTCTCCCGCACGGATGTGAATCATCCCATCGGCTATTTCTATGGATACAAGGCGGTGGGCGTCTTTAAGACACAAGCCGAGGTAGATCAAGCCAATCAAAGTGCAAGGGCAGCGGCACTAAAACAAAATCCGTCCCTTTCTCCAGCCGACCTGGCACAGATCTATTACCAATTGGCGACCACCAAGGCGGGAGACGAGAAATTCAAGGACATAGATGGAGACGGACGGGTGACGGACGATAAAGACAGGACCAACATCGGAAATTCCATTCCGAAAAACTTGTTCGGCCTGTCCATTTATATGACCTATGGTGCATTTGACATGAATATCTTTTTCCAGGGCATTACAGGATCTCAGTTGTTCTATATGGGTTACGGACAAACACGGGGTATGCAGGCCGTTCAGAATCAGGAAACCTATGTACTGAACAGATGGCACAGCGAACAGGATCCCGGCAATGGCATGGTCCCAAGAGCCGTCATGGGCGACCCTGCACAGAACAACAGGCCTTCGACCCTGCAAGTGGAGTCGGGAAACTACCTCAAGCTCAGGCAGTTTAGCGTAGGCTATTCGTTGCCGGCAAACGCAACCAGCAGGATGGGATTCAGCCGCATCCGGCTTTATCTTAGCGGATCAAACCTCCTCACTTTTACAAAGTACTCCGGTTATGATCCCGAATATCCGAGCACAAACCTCGACAGGGGATTCCAGTATCTTGACTTCCCTCCGTCCCGGAATTTCTCGGTTGGGATTCAGGTAGGCCTATAACGATGAACCAAAATATTATAATCATGAAAATCAACATACTGCCAAAAGCGCTAGTGATCTTGCTGCTTACCGTTACTTCTGCGTCATGCAGAAAAGATCTTCTGAATATTTCCGATCCGAACACTTTCAACTATGCCAATTATTTCAATACACCGGATGAGATCAGGCAGGGATCGACCGCTATCTATCTTTCCTTCTATAACAACGATATGATGGGTTTCCAGTGGCCGGAGATGTTTGACGTGCTGGCAAATGAAGCGCAGCCGTCGCTTCCGGCGCTTGCCAATGAACCAATGGTTTCTGCCCTATGGCAATACCAGTTTGAAAATACGAACACAGTCATAGGACAGTTCTGGAAGATGTGCTACCAGATGATCCTGAGGTCTAACCTGGTGCTGGACAAAGGTGCGCAATACATTGCCAGGAACGGTGACGACAATGCGCATATAGTAAGCCAAAGTATGGGTGAGGCCTATTTCCTTCGTGGATACGCTTATTTCCAGCTGGCATTCTACTGGGGAAAAGTACCCATCCGGAAGACATTCGATCAGTCCAATAACATCAACGCCCCACGCGCTGCCAGCGCAGACGACGTCTGGGCCGTTGCGGAAGACGATTTCAAGCATGCGCAAACGTTGCTGCCTGCTAAATGGGATGATGCCAACGTGGGTAGGGCGACAAGTGGAGCAGCCACGGGCTTCCTGGGAAAGCTATATCTGTTTACACAGAAATATACAGAAGCTCTCGCGCAGTTCAACGCGTTGAGTAGTCGATACAGTCTCCTGCCCGGTTCGCAATGGGAAGATAATTTCGGGGAGACGAACAAGAATAATGCAGAAAGCCTTTTTGAGGTACAGTTCCAGTGGTTTGACGGCAACTGGTGGCTGGCGCCAATCACCGTCTCGGAAGGGATCAACAATCTCCCCGGCACGCAATCGGGCCGTCAGCAGTTGTACGGCTGGAACGACTGGGGTAACTGGTTCTTCCCTTCCAGGAGGGTCAATGACTTTGTTTATACAGACGAGGCCGGGAATTCCTATACGGACCCTCGTGCGCAGTTGACTTTTTATGGAGGTATCGGAGCCATGACATGGCTGAACAAATCACCCAACGGTCCGAAGCCCTATGATTTCGCGACCCTCGGGTACTGGTATAAAAAAATACTGAACAAAGAGTATAAGGAAACAGAAAATAATCTTCAAAGCAGCAATGATCTTCGTTTGCTGCGCTATGCGGATGTTCTCCTGATGGCGGCGGAGTGCAAGCTGAATTTGAATGACGTACCAGGATGCATGGACCTCATCAATCAGGTGAGGACCAGGATCGGGGCCTTTACCTATCAGAAAACCTACTCGAAAGATCAGGCTTTTGATTTGCTGAAAAGGGAACGTCAGCTGGAACTGATGGGAGAAGAACACAGATTTGACGATCTCAAGCGATGGAATATTCTTGTCGAGACGATGAACATCGAAACTCAGGCATTATTCGGTGCGCCCCGGGTGTCCGCTAAGCACCTGATGTTCCCCATCCCGCTGTCGGAAATAGACACGAACCTTGGTTTGGGCACGGTCAATGACCAATGGAACTGATATGAACTTCTGAACCTACAACTTTTTTTGGGCATGAAAAATTTCAACAGGACCCTGTTGGGTATGCTGCTGCTGGTTGTTGGCTGCACAGCCTATGGACAAGCTTTGCCAACTGCGGAACAACGGGTATGGGCGGATGCGGAGATCGGTGTATTGATCCACTACGACATTACGCTGTTTGCGACAAAGCCTTTCGATTATCAGCGAAAAGAGACACTTCCCGATCTGAAGAATTTTAACCCGTCCCGGCTGAATACCGACCAGTGGATCCGGGCGGCTAAAGAGGCCGGTGCAAAATATGCTATACTCGTAGTTAAACATGGCACAGGTTTTACTCTTTGGCCTTCCAAAGTGAACCCTTACCATGTGGGGAATACTCCCTGGCGCCATGGGAAAGGGGATATTCTTGCCGACTTTATTCGCTCATGCCATAAGTACGGCGTCGCCCCAGGTCTGTATTACAACACCAATTACAACACCTATTACGGTGCGGGATACACCCCTTTCAAAGATTCCGCGGCGCGCGGTCGATACAACCGGGCAGTGTTGGCACAATTGACAGAACTGTGGACCCAATATGGCAAACTGTTTGAAATTTGGTTCGACGGAGGAGTGATGGCCGATGAAAAAGGCGGCATCGCTTCTCCAGTCGCCGCTCTTATTAAGAAAAACCAGCCACAAGCCATACTTTTTCAGGGGCCTGTAGGCAGCCGCAATCTGGTGCGTTGGGTAGGAAATGAAAAAGGCCGGGCGCCCTACCCTTTATGGAGCACAGCCAATGCGTCGACATCCGCTACCGGGGCATTTGAGATCAAAGACCTCAACGGTCGTCCGGACGGAAAGATCTGGTGTCCCGGTGAGGCGGACTTTCCTTTACGAAAAGTTTCAGGGAGCCGGGGAGGATTTATGTGGAACAAGAACAGCGAGGACCTGCTGCTTTCCGTGGACGAATTGGTGAACAGTTACTGCACCAGTGTGGGACGTAACGCGAATATGCTGCTGGGAATGGTGATAGACACAGCAGGCCTCTGTCCCGCGCCGGATGTAGAAAGATTAAAGGAGTTCGGAGAAAAGATCAGGAAAGGTTTCTCCGATCCGCTGGCGCGCTGCAATGGCAAGGGCAGCGAATTCATCCTTGACCTCAGCACGCCTCAAAAGCTAAATACCATTGAAATAATGGAAGACATCGCCGGCGGTGAGCGAGTGCGCAAGTACGAAGTGGACGCATGGCTCGACGGCGCCTGGAAGCAGGTATGCGAAGGCATCTCCGTCGGGCATAAGAGGATCCAGCAATTTGACGCCGTGACAACGAATAAGCTGCGGCTCACGATAAAAGACGCGCATGGTATCCCGCTCTTAAAGGACTTCGCCGCATTTTATCTGAAATAATACCCCGGCCTCTGCTTACCTCATCCATATGTATCGTCAACTATCACTTTTATTTTCCCTGTCCGCTCTGGTCTCGACACTCCCCGCGCAGACTCCCCGGCCCATGCCCGGTGCGCCCGTATCTGCCCACATCCAACGCTTCCTTGCCAAATACCGGGAAAAGCACCAGGACGTCACGATCGTATTGCTGGACGGCTCTGTATCCACCGATATGGGATATGCTTCCAAAAGAGAGGACGCGGCCTACCGCCCCCCCTGTTGCACAGAATACAATATCCCCTCCTTCATAGAGGAGCGGCTGCGGTGGAAGGAACAGCGGTTCAGGAGGTACGACGCACTGTCTAACGGTCCTGATTCAACACCCGTCTTCACGGAATCTCAGCCTGGCCTCACCGCCCAGTACGACAGCGCGTGGGACTGGCAGAACAAACCACCCGTATCCAACGGCTACAACGGCCTGACAAGGATCCTTTCTGGTCCCTCCCCCTGGGTGGCCTATCTTTTTCCCAAAGAGGCCAGGCGATGCGACTTTATATACCGGACAGACTACCTCTCCAGTTCCGCGATCAGGATCACGGTAGCAACAGGACCGGGCAGTGTGCAGGTCTACGACGAACGATCCTCCACCTGGAAGGAGGCGGATGGTTTCCTTTTCTCCGCCCGCGAAAAGGACGAATTGATCCCCGGATCCTTTTTCCCTGGCAAGCCGTTCGGCGCCACCTCCCTGCGAAAATCCATCTACCAGAAAAGACTGAAGATGCGTTGTACGACCGCGCATGCCTGCACGCGCATCACCATTAGAAGCCTTGACGGTGGCCGGCTTTGCTATTGGGGCATAGCCTGGTCGCCGAAGGAGTATATGATCCAGTTTATCAACAGCGCGCGGGGTGGGCATGACATAGAGCATTTGAAAGACTTCGAACCCTGGTCGCTGGATTATTGGAGGCCGGACCTGATCCTTTATTCCTGCAATACGATCAATGAAGGCGCCGACGCCTCCCCAGCCAATACCACCAAAAGCCCTGAGCAATTTGCAAACGGATTCGAGACCTATATCCGGAGCCTGCTGCATAAGCCCTACGCACCTGAAGTTTTCGCATATATCTTATTTACCGCCAAAGCGCACAATATCGTGAACGAGCACGATGTAGTGGGAACGACATTTATTCCCGGCTACGGCGAGGCAAGTGTTTTTGACTTTATCGATGATCTTAACCAGCGATTGCAAACCCTCCCTATCGCTTTGGTGAATGTCTTTTATCACTATTGGGAGGTGGCCCGTCAAAAGGCCCTCGTGGACCATCAGTCCATTTTTAGCGAGCTTTTTTCAGATGGCGGACCGAAAGGAAAAGGTTACGTGGCCGATTTCACGCACCTGAATGACTACGGGGCCCGGGTGGGATGGGAGTATTTATCGGCTTACTTCAATTTTTAAGGACACCAACTTCATCCTTCAACAATAAATCTAACGATTATGAAACCTTCATCTTTACTTCTCATCCTCACCCTCCTCATTTTTAACAGCGCAAACGCACATGACTGGTATCTGAGCACCAGCGGGGACGATGGCTATAACGGCTCCATCGGCTTCCCCTGGAAGTCTGTTGACAAGCTGAACCAGGCTTTCCCATTTCTGGCGGATGGCGACTCGGTCTTCTTCAAAAGAGGAGACGTTTTTTACGGCAACATCCGATTCCTCGCCGCCGCAACCAGTACCATCTATATAGGTGCGTATGGTACAGGCGACAACCCTGTCATCACTGGATTTACTACCGTCACGGGCTGGAGCCAGATATCTACCAATATCTGGCAGGCGACGCTCAACGGCACCGGCCGGGTAGGAATGCTGACCATCAATGGCGTCGTTACACCGATGGGCAGGTATCCAAATCGCGGCGGAACCAACGACGGGTACCTCACCTATCATACCCCTACTACGTCCAGCAGCATCACAGACGCGACATTGAGCAGTTCCCCGAGTTGGGTGGGCTCGGAAATTGTCATCCGAAAAAACCGATGGATAATTGACAGGGCGCCTGTCACTTCACGGAGTGGCTCGACCATCAACTTTACGCCACCCACCTCGTTCGCTGGCCTCGACGGCTTTGGCTATTTCTTCCAAAATGATCCGCAAACACTGGACGTCCAGGGCGAGTGGTATTATAACCCTTCCGTGCATACGATACAAATGTATTCCACGTCGGATCCCGGCACTACCGTCAATGCATCGACGGAGGACACCCTATTATATATGTCGGGCAGGGATAACCTTACGTTCGATAACATTACCTTCTCCGGCAGTAGCCTGGCTACCTTTGTGGCCAATAATTGCCAGCATCTGACCATCGAGGATTGCAACATACTGTATTCCGGCCTGGATGGCGTCAGAGGCGACACTACCAGCTATATTACATTTACAAACAATCAGATCCTGAACACCGGCAACAATGCCTTGTATCTGATCACATCGAATTCTACTTTCACCAACAATCTGATCAAGAACTCGGGTCTCTGGCCAGGCATGGGCAAGAGCGATAACCAGGCAAATATGGGCATGCTGACGGCAGGAGACAACAACCTGATGCAGTACAACGAAATAGATTCCATCGGCTACAACGCCCTTTACTTCAATGGTAACAACGCCCAGGTAAAAAACAATTTTATCAACCAGTTTTGCCTTACCTCGGACGACGGGGGAGGCATCTACGCATCCGGAGAGACCAGTGCCACCGGTCGCCTCCTGGAGCAAAACTTTGTATTCAACGGACGGGGAAACCACAACGGCACCGACGGTCCGAACGATGTGGCAGCCTCCGGCATCTATCTTGATGACCTTTCAGCGGGCGTCGACGTCGAATCCAATTCCATCGCCAACTGCAGCGAGAACGGGATATTTGTTCACAACGGACATGACATCACGGTCCGGAATAACACCGTTTACAATGCGCATACTGAAGTGCTGTATCACCACGATGTGTTGGGGACCGCTATCCGTTCGATCAGCCAGTACAATAATATCTTTTTTTCGAGAGACACGGCCGAGGTCACCATGGGTTTAGGCAATACCGCCGGCGGATCGAATGACTTTTCGTCTTATGGCGCATACGATAGCAATTACTATTGCCGGCCTTTTAATGATACACTGAATATTCAAACAAACCTGAATTCCAGTTTTACCAACTATGGTCTCGCCGGATGGACTGCAGCTTACGGGTATGATGCCCATAGCAACACGAGCCCATCGAAATTGGCGCCTTATGCTCCCCAGGCCACCGGCTCGGCCAAATTCAGCAACACCACTTTCGATGGCGGACTTACCGGGTTTTTCGCCCTGGGGAATTATGACACGCTGTTGATAGAAAACAAGATCGATGGCAATTCGTTGAAATTCGGAACCAGTTCTTCAACGACCACCAACCTGGGTCTCTATTTCGACATCGGCTCGGTGACGGCAGGCACGAAGTACCTGGTAACATTCAAGTTGCAGGGAAGGATGGATGCTGATTTTACACTGCAGCTCATCGAGAATGGCGGCTCCTTTGGCGGCATCTCGGAATTACGAAATCTTCACTATAATGCATCCGCACAAGAGTATGACATTGTCTTCAATGCCACCTCCAGTACAAGCAGCCTGCTGGTCCTCCAGTTCGAAGAGAAGGATGCGCCTATATGGATAGATGACCTGGACGTCCATACGGCAACGATGGTGGCCGTGAATCCAGATGATTTTATCAAGTATCTGTTTAATTATCAGTCTTCGACCAGTACTGTTTCACTGGATGGAACGTATTTGGATGCGCGCGGCAACTCCTACGCAGGCAGCATTACGCTGGGAGCCTGGAGTTCGGCCGTTCTCATAAAACAGCCCACTGCTATCGAGGTTTATCGGGCGCAGCCGGCATTGCAGGTGGGAAGCCCGGCCGTTCTGGAGGCAGCGAGCTTTTCGATCTATCCCAATCCGGCCCGCAATGCCATAAACCTGGCCTTGAAAGGATCGATGCCCGCAAAAGCGCCACTGGTTTTGATTTATTCGCTCAGCGGATCTCTAAAGACTTCCTTCTTTATGAATTCCACCACGCGGCAGGTAAATGTCACGGGCTGGTCAAGAGGCATGTACATTGTTCGAATGGTCATCGATGGAAAGGTGCAAAGTCAAAAATTGATCACTCTCTGATCTAATACGGAATTCATGCTAAGAAGACATTTTATACAGTTGGCTGGATCTTCCATCGCATCGCTGTTGTTTACCCGTACCGGCAACGGTACGGGTATTCTTTACGATATCCTCGACTTCCCGACCGGGGTATCCGTATTGAGCGCGGGTAATTGGACCACCCTGATCCGAGCTGGCGAAAAATGGAGCAGCGGACCTATCACGGTAAGTTTACAGCAGACTGGCGAGTCGTTGAAGGTAAAAGTCCACGCACCGGGTGTAGAACCGGAGAAGATAAGACTCACCTGGCAACATGCCTTTGCCAAAGATGCGAGATTCCTGGGGGACGACTGGGAAAGGTCTTACGGGAACCTGGAATGGCGTGATGGCTCCGCTCAACATAAAGCCCCATGGTATCTGCTGATCCATGACGGCCGGGGGACTCGTTGTTTCGGAGTAAAGACGGGCGCCGCCAGCATCTGTTACTGGCAGATCGCTCCCCGGCAATTGGAGCTGTATTTGGATACGCATTCCGGGGGCATGGGCGTACGGCTGGGGGATCGCACATTGGATGCCGCAGAGATCATCACTACGCGAAGCCTGCCCGGAGAAACACCTTTTCAGACAGATCATCGTTTTTGCAAAATGATGTGCGATAGGCCCGTACTGCCCCCAAAACCGGTATACGGCATCAATGATTGGTATTTCGCCTATGGGAATAATTCAAAAACGACGATCCTTCAAACTACAGATGTCATGAGCCGGCTGGCGGCGGATGTTGCTAACAGGCCCTACTCCGTAATTGACGACGGATGGTCGCTTAAATTACCTAAAAAAGGTAGTGACAACTGTTGGGCGATGACTATAGCACGCCGAATCAAAAATTCGGGGATATGTCGGTCGTGGCCGGCCACATCAAAAAGCTGGGTATGCTTCCGGGTCTCTGGACACGCACCCTGCTTGCAAATCAACACGACGATCCACGCCTGATGATACCCCTTCGCCAAGGCCAGCAGAATTTAAAAGAGCGCTACCTCGATCCTACCATCCCGGAAAACCTCGCACGCATTGGCAAAATCATCGGATTATACAAGGATTGGAGCTTCGAACTGGTTAAACACGATTATAGTACCTATGATTTCTTTGGACGGTGGGGGTTTCAAATGCAAGAGGGACTGACGGCCCCGGGCTGGCATTTCAATGACAGGTCTAAAACCAACGCGGAGATCCTGCTCGAGCTATATAGAACCATCCGCCGGGCTGCCGGCAAAATGGTGCTTATCGGTTGCAATACGATGAGTCATCTCTCCGCGGGTATCTTTGAGCTGAACAGGACAGGTGATGACACTAGCGGGAAGGAATGGGCCCGGACACTGAAAATGGGGGTGAATACGCTGGGTTTCCGGCTGCCTCAGCAAGGCGCGTTCTATGCCGTGGACGGAGACTGCGTGGGCCTGACGACACAGGTGCCCTGGAAAGAGAACAGGCAGTGGCTGCAACTGCTGGCCGAAAGTAGCGCGCCCCTCTTTATTTCCGCACAGCCGGAGGCTTTGGGACAAGAACAAAAGACGCTCATACGCCGGTGTTTTACATTAGCCGCGCAGCCGCAACCCCTGGCAGAGCCCTTGGACTGGCTGACAGATCCAAGACCGGCTAAATGGAGATTGAACGGCAGGATAGTGGATTTTGACTGGCAGTGACGGCAAGCAGACCGCTATCAATGCAATCACCGTAGCGGATGCGCCTGCAACTGACCACAGAGTTTGGCTTTTCCAGGCATGCCCCTGCATCGCCCTGTAACAGTGGATTATTGAAAGTCTGTAAAAAATTAGAGTCGACGGCCAGGATATTTTTCTCCGAATAGAAGTTTTCCGCTTTTGCGTAGCTTTTAATCATAGTTGTCAATTTTGTCAAGAGGCGACGATGGCTGCACAGAAACTGTGCCATTCCAACTTTGTCAATTAGTGTTGACCCCGCTGAAATGCAAAGGGAGCTGTACGGCCACATTAAACTAAAAAAATAGATTGCTCTGCTCAATTTCTCCAGGCGCCGTCGTGCATAAGCCGGTAGGCTTGCGGTGTCTGGCCTACCCGTAGTTTAAATAATCGGGTGAAATGCTGAGGGTACTTGAACCCGAGATTATAAGCGATTTCACTGATGGATTTTCCCGTATCGAAAACGCGCTCTTTTGCCACGTCGATCACTTTATTCTGAATATATTCCTGTGCAGAGATTCCTGTTTCTTTTTTTATAAGATCTCCGAAGTAGTTCGCTGACAAATTGAGTTGGCCAGCACACCACGCTACGGAAGGTACACCAGTATTTTGAGGTTGATCTGAATCAAAATACTGATTAAGCAGCGCCTCAAGACGTTCGACAAATCCTTTATGGACGTGGTCTCTGGTTATGAATTGCCGGTCGTAGAATCGTGTGCAGTAATTAAGGAAAAGCTCGATATTGGAAGTAATCAAGGTTCGGCTATGCTTATCTATTGCATGTTCTAATTCATATTCGATCTTCGAAAAAAGGTCCAATACGATCTGTCTTTCCTTCTCCGACAAATGAAGCGCTTCATTCACATCATACGAGAAAAACGAATAATCCGCTATGTGTTTGCCCAAGGAGGTTCCTTTGATAAGATCGGGATGGAATAGCAACGCCCATCCTTTTGGTTCAAACGTCGTCACTTTCGGCTGAACTCCCAATACCTGACCAGGCGCAATGAAAACAAGCGTACCCTCCTGGTAATCGTAAGTGTTTCTTCCATAACGTAGCTCCCCACATTTGAACTCCTTTAGATATATTGCATACACCCCAAAGTTGAATGTCTCCGCCGGCATGGGACAGGCATTCGACAGATCGATCACCGAAACCAGGGGATTCAGGGTCTGGACTCCGCGCATTTTGTTGTACTGATCAACACTATCGATTTTTACGATCTTTCCCATCGGGGTATATATTTGCAGGATTAAAGTTAACCAATTAATCATTCGGACGGCTGGGAATGGCCATTACCTGTAAAATTGGTAGGGAAATCAGGAATCCATATACAACGGGCAAATTTTCTTATCACGACCTTTGTTCTACATTAAACAATAAAGGATTTTATGGAAAAGAGAAAGTTAGGGAAAAGTGGTTTAGAAGTGTCGGCGCTGGGTTTGGGCTGCATGGGGATCAGCTATGGATATGGTCCGGCCACCAACAACCAGGATGCCATTAAGTTGATACGCGCTGCGTTCGAACGTGGAGTAACCTTTTTCGATACAGCGGAAGCGTATGGGCCATTTATCAATGAAGAGATAGTTGGTGAGGCTGTGGCACCGTTTCGGAACCAAGTAGTTATTGCGACTAAATTTGGGTTTTTTGGTGGAGAGGTCAGCAAAGGTATGGACAGTAGACCGGAAAATATTCGGTCTGTGACCGACGCGGCTTTAAAAAGATTAAGAACGGACCGGATCGATTTGCTTTATCAACATCGGGTAGATCCGAATGTGCCGATTGAAGATGTCGCCGGGGCAGTAAAGGATCTTATCCGGGAAGGAAAAGTGCTACATTTTGGAATGTCTGAGGCGGGGGTTCAAAGTATCCGCCGGGCGCACTCTGTTCAGCCTGTGGCGGCCCTTCAAAGCGAATATTCGCTTTGGTGGAGAGAACCGGAGAAGGAGATCATTCCAACACTGGAGGAATTGGGTATCGGATTCGTGCCGTTCAGTCCCCTCGGTAAAGGATTCCTGACCGGGAAGATCAACGAGAAGACCACATTTGACTCCACGGATTTCCGCAATGTTGTACCAAGGTTTTCTGAGGAAAACAGAAAGGCGAACCAGGCGCTCGTAGATGTGTTGAGTCGCCTGGCCGCAGGCAAGAATGCGACGCCGGCACAATTGGCGTTGGCCTGGTTGCTGGCGCAAAAGCCGTGGATCGTACCTATACCCGGAACTACCAGGCTGACCCGCCTGGAAGAAAACCTGGGAGCGGTGAATGTTGAGCTTTCAGCCGCGGACCTGCGCGAGATTGAGGAGACTGCTGCTGGAGTTACCATCCAAGGAGCGCGCTATCCTCAGCAATTACAGGAAAGGGTTGGTAAATAACCGATAAAACTATTGACGATGGAAATTAGGAGAGCTGGTTCACAGCCTTCCGCCAAAGGGCCCGAGGACTGGTTTACCGGTACCGTTCGCATAGATTCGTTATTCCAGCCTTCAGAGCCGGCCCGGGCTGCAGGCGCAGCAGTGACTTTTGAGCCGGGCGCGCGGACAGCCTGGCATACGCATCCGTTGGGTCAAACGCTGATCGTGACGGCGGGTTTTGGTTGGGCTCAACGCGAAGGAGGGTCAATCGAGGAAATCCGTCCAGGGGACGTGGTTTGGTTTGCGCCCAACGAAAAACACTGGCATGGGGCAGCCCCGACGACGGCGATGACACATATCGCTATACAAGAAAGCCTGAATGGTAAAGTGGTTGAATGGATGGAAAAGGTGTCAGAGCAACAGTACAAAAAATAAAGGGGACTTGGGGCGGTTGAGGCTTGGGGCCAATTGATCTGCTAATTGTGTTTATATGGTAAAATCGATATTATGTGCTATTGTTTTCTTCGCCAGCATTTCTATGCTTTTAGGCCGGGACACCATTGCCGCACGCATGGAACAGCAGTTGACCAGAAGCGATACGAGCGTCCTGATGAATACGAATCGTTATATGCGGATCGCCCGGGTCGTGGTCGACTCTGCAAAGTTGACGCAATACTATGCGGCATTGCGGGAGGGGATGGAAATGGCGGTCCGCAACGAGCCAGGTGTACTAAACCTCTGGGCGGTCTCAGAAAGGAGCAATCCTACCCATATAACTGTATTCGAGATTTACACCAATGTAGACGCTTATAATAAACATATTCAAACTGAACATTTCAAGAAATACAAGACCGCCGTACAAAACATGGTGAAATCGTTGGAGCTCGTGGATGTTGATCCAATCGCATTAGAATCGAAAGGGAAAATGTAGCCGCATCGCTTTACTCTGAGTTATCCGCAGAAATGCAAGGACTTCCTCTAAATATGGGCTAAGCCGTTACTTTAACACCTAACCGTCAGTGGCGGTTTTCCAAAATTCCGATGATCTCTGGTATTTTCGGCTGAATCAACGCAATCAGTTTTCCACCGTCGCCATAATAGTATTTACGCTGACCCCATTGTCGAACATTACCACGTTGGCGAAAAAGTAACGCGCTTTGTGTATCGCTGCACTATTAGTGGGTGCTGTAGAGCATGTCATGCAGAATGCTGCTGCTAATAAGGCGGAAAGCGCAATTCGGAACATACGGCGAGGTTTATGGTGAGATGCTTAAGCCTGGGATTTTCATACAAATTTTCCTTGGCAAGCGGGGCATTTCACAAATTTTTTATTAGGAAGGGCGGGATAGCACTGACTCCAACTTTTTATACAATACACTATGCTTGCTGTTTTCTAATCTCTCCAGGTTGATCATTTTCCACCTTACCGACGGCAATTGAGGTATGTGGTCTGCGTTTTTTATGCCCAATAGTTCCCATTTCGGATGCATTCTTTTGAATGATAGTAGAAATTCTTTTTCATCTGGAGTAAGAGCCTGGTGAATCAGGTCGATCAGCTGCTTTCGGACTCCTTCCAGATCCCCAATGAGGATTTCGACCTGCGTCATTGCTGCAAATTCGGTATCGAATGGTTGTCGAAGATCTTTTAAATTCGGCGCCAGCAATTCATGGATGGGACGATGGTGGCTGATTAGGAATACCAGGAACGTCTTCTTTAATTCCTCCGTCAGGCCCTCATTTTCCAAGAGCAATTTGACATCGAATAGGTCCCGTGGATGCTGGCGGTCCAGAGCGGCACAAAGCTTGCCGGCGTATAGATCCGGTAGTGATGCCAATTGAATTTCCGCATAGCCGAAGTGTTGTTCGACAATTTTGCGGACTTCCATTCTTACGGCCGGGAAAACACTACCTCTTATGACCGGCGCATCGATAATTGGCAATAGTCTTACCAGTAATCGGACTTGCCGGCCATATATGTTATCGATGTTCACAGTGATTTTGGTACGGTTATATTGTATTTTTTGTCCAACTTCCCGTTTTTGAATAACACCCTTTTACCCGAACCCATTCCGATATTTTCCGGGTGCAATTTTCCCAGCCAGGGATGCTGATGCCGGTCGGCCAGCCAGAAAAACAGACGTCTGACCTTTATGCTTTGGCATTTTTCAAGCAAAGCCTGAATGCTTCGGGGAGAAAGGCTGGTCATCCCTTGCATCAGCTGGTCTGCATGGTCAAACGAGACCTTGTTAGGGACATCTATAAGCAACTCCAATAGTGCCCTTTCGGGGGACGATATAACCAAATCTGGTTTGCCTTCTTTCCAATTTTGCAGGTTGGTAAACTGTTTTAGGGGATCGGGTTGATTGGCCTGAGACACTTTTTTTCCCCCCAACAATTTCCATTCGTTATGCCATTCGAATTGTAAGTCCGGTATCAATTTGCTTAACCACGATGGTAAGCGTGCTGTTCCGAATAGATGAGTTTTTCTGCCAGCCGAGAGCGGGAGATAATGGGAGAAGCCTTGAAGTTCCAACGCGCTGAGTCCGCCAACTGTCATGTTCATGCCGAGATTCTGCTGTAGAGAGTAAACCAATCCTTGCCAGGTTGGATGACTATCCCATTTGGCATATACGCCTGGTGAAAGTGCTGTCAATTGGTCGCTCTTAACGCAAACATGCGTACATTATAGTACTTATTCTCCGCACATCAGGAATTCAGAGGATCAGAAAGGCGTCAATTGTGCAACAATTGGCTTCGGGCTAGGCACCAGAATTCTTGGATGTCCTGCCTTTCGCTTCGGCTATAATTTGCCATTTATTGTCCTCTATGCTACCAAGCCGATTTCATTTTGGTTGCGGATTGTGTCACATGTTGATTGATACCTAAAGAATGATCTATTGGGAATGGCATCGGGATTAATTTCCATTCAGCCAGGTTAGTTCACCCCGGTGACGGCAAGATTGATGTGCTTCTTCGGGAATTGCGAAAGGAGGAAATGCGGTTGACAGAACAAAGGCAACGTCGAAGGCTGGCCGTCTTCCGACGACTATTGGTTTTCTAGCTATTATCCTGATCAATCGGCCGAAATTGTTGAAAAGCCCTAGGACTTTGCCTGCATTTTGCCGACGTCTTTTTAGACCAAATGTGCTACAACGGTATATCTTGCCTACGAGCCGTGGCACGCGTTGCACAGGTCAATTTTTTTGAAAAATTTCAAGCCATTTTTTTGCAGACGTTTTCGTCCAATGGTGCCACTTTGAGACATCTTGCCTATCGGCTGTGGCACTGCTATGGCTTTTACGCGGATGGGTATGCGCGAAACTGTGCATTCGGAGGGGCGACGGCACTTCGGTTCTCCGCATTAGAAGCCCTTTTTGGCTGTCTTGGCTCTGATAGGCAAGTTCCTGGGATTTGTGATAAAATCGGATTCAGGGACCTGTTCAGGGCCTCTCAAGCGAAAATTCACCTCAGATCAGTATGCGCCCAGGCCGTTTGTGTTTGAATTCTTGTTGCCGGTCAAGGAACCGACCGAAATGTATAGTGGCCGGACTGAAGACGAGAAATGCACTTGTAATGCTTTTTAAAAAGATTCAATGCTAATTTTTTGTGTCACACTTTTTGAAATTCTTTTATTGGTGTGGGCCCGTGCGCGTTAAAAAATTCCTTCAGGAACAGCCCAAGATTTTTGGACAGCAAGCCTTTTAGATGAGCTGTTTCTGAAATATTCGTGGCACATTTGTAACGACCCAATGGTCGGATTTGCCCTGTTTCTTATACAACATTCCTTTATGAATATCTTCCGGCCTAATGCTGCTGTAGTCAGAGAACCGCAACCCGGTATAACAGCCCAGGACAAACATATCCCGGAAACGGCTCCATTCCGGGTGTGCTGACAAGTCTACTTCATAAAGGGCTCGAATTTCGGGGACAGTCAGGTAAATGGCGTCAGTTTCTTCGTCCAGAATTTTGAAATCAGAAAGATCGATTGGCTGGATGATCTTCCGCCGTACACTATCTCTGAGGAAAATTCTCAGTTGCTTGATGGTCGTGCCCACCGAATTTCGCTTCAGGCCCCGCAAGACTATCTTCCTTCTTCGATGGGTATGCTCGTAGGTCAGATAATTGACCAGGCTTCGTAGAAATGGAAATCAAAGCTGTCAAAGGTGATCGGCTTTTTCCTGAATTTTTGGAAGGCCAGCATGCTCTTAATAGTAGGTTCGCGCAATTTGAAGAAAAGCTGGAAAAGCCGAAAGAAATCGCCGTATCGGTCGATAGCAAACCAATACTGGATATTGTAAAGAAAGCTTCGTGGACATAAAATTAACCGTAGCCGCACAGCCCAAGAACACAGTTCGGGAATTTAGTTTTTCACCTGTTTCCCAAGCTGAACATCATGGAATATTACAGGACATACAGCCGACTATTATTAGTCTTGAGCTTATTTCTCGTTGTAGCAGGTCTGGTGAGTATCGGGGTAAAATGGATAGAAGGAAATAACCAGAGAGAGAAGCAGTTACCCAAAGTCAATAATATCGAGAAATACACCGAACCCGACCCCAGGCCTCAAAATAAAAAAAGTAAATCCCGACCGGCCGCCTCTTCTACCGGCACTTTTAATAAAAAACAGCAAGCAAAGCTTAAATCTGATGGTAAAAATTCTTTGAATGAAAAATTGCTGATGGATTCACTAAAAAATGAATTACGAAAATATTTATCCAGGCATTCTACCGATACAATGCAAAAATAATTTGCAAAAAGGATTGCCCGGCAGTTGAACCCCCAATTGGAGGCCGCATCCTAATAAAGCCCAGCCATTCTACGGTATCTGCTCTTAGTTCTTTGCCGAAATTTCATTGCCTTTCATTTTATTTATATTTTTGATGAAAGGTGAAGGCGGTTAAGTGTTATGATGTGGGGGATCTCACCGTAGGTGTCGCTTGAACAGGCGCATTTATGCAAGCATAGCTGACGTGCCAACAATGAACTGTTGAATATATTTCATCTTTTAGTTTCGACTGACAAAACTCTATTAAGCGATAGTAATAACAATGAACTTTTAAATATATATTTGGCAACGGTTCCATCAGACAGGAATTCTAATTCCATGCCTGCATAAATGCGTGGCCGTTATCGCCAACTCTAAAGCGTCACTGCAACCACCAACCGACAGGGCTAAAATCAACTCATAGACACGACCAATGCAAATGCGACTTCAACATATCAACCCTCATCCTCTGCTGAAAGGTTATATTGAAAAAATGTGGGTGTTTGAAAGTAGCGGACGAGTTCCAAACGATGACATGAAACTGGTTGTCCCTAACGGACTAATAAAATTAGTTGTCCCTTTTCGAAATGGGCTTTCAGGAAAAATGGAAGATGGTTGGTTTCATTTATCTAAAGAGCATAGCATTACTTTGATTGGTATTGCTGACATTCCTGCAATCGTTGAACCAGAAAAAGATTGTAAAACAGGAACAATTGGTGTTGAGTTCAGTCCTCACGGCGCTTATCGTTTTTTTCATTTACGACAAAGCGAAATAAAAAATCAAATTCATCCGCTTACCGACATTTTGGGAAACATAGCCAAACAATTAGAAGAAGAAATTGCAAACACCGAATCCGTTAACAGCAAAGTTTTTTTGCTGCAACAATTTTTACTCAAACTTTTTTCGCAAAATGAAGCAGACAACATTTTTGATTACTGTGTGCAAAAAATAAAATTGACAAAAGGGAAAATCAATGTCAGCGATTTGGAAAAAGAAACTGGTTACGGCAGTCGTTGGTTGCACATGAAATTTATTGATAAGGTTGGTATTAGCCCAAAAAATTTATCCTCTATCATGCGCTTCCAACAATATTACCAGACATTGGCGACCAACCAGGAAATGGTCTTTATGAAAAAGGATTTTTACAACTACTACTATGATCAGTCACATTTTATCAAAGAGTTCAAGCGGTTTACAGGTCTATCTCCGGTACGATTTCAAAACACCAACAATGACTTCGGAAAAATATTTTACAGAGGTTGATACTTCCGATTTTTACAATGCTATTCAAAATCCTTTTCAGTTCTTTGCATAAAATTTAAAAAGTAAAAATCATGACCAAAAAAATGAGTGCGGAAACCAACGCCATAAATTGGTTTGAAATTGCTGTAACAGATATTGCAAGAGCTAAAATATTTTACGAGACAATTCTTGAAATTGAAATGACACCTATGGAAATGATGGGAATGAAAATGGCAATGCTCCCTTATGATAGTTCAAAAGGAACTGTTGGCGGAGCATTAGTGCAAAGCGAAAGGCACACACCAGGTGCAACGGGTGCTGTAATTTATTTGAACGCTAACCCTGACTTAGATTTGGTGTTTAACCGAATTGAAAAGGCAGGCGGGAAAACTTCAATGCCCAAAACTTTGATTGATAAAAACACGGGATACATGGCTTTCTTCACAGATACCGAAGGCAATACAGTAGGACTTCACTCAAATAAATAAAAACTTACAGAACAAATAACAATAACAAGTTTATAACTTAACTATGAAAGCAGTAGTAATTGGAGAAGGTTCAGGATCAACCATGGAAACTATTATGGCTGTTTATCCAAGGCATAAAATTAATGCGGACAAGTATATCCAAAGGGGCGATGTCATTGGCATTGGTCCTTTTACTGATAAGAGTGGAAATATGGCAATATTTAAAACTCGTGCTGCTGCCGAGCAATTTGCAACAGAAGACCCGTTTATACTTGAAGGTGTTATAAAATCATTTGTAATACGGGACTGGGATGACAATTTGCTTCCAGGATAACTATAAAAAACAGCAGGATAATTTTATTTTTATTTTAGTGCTTGCAGATGAGTAACCATTTGCAAGCACATTTTATTTTCCACAACCTTAGACAAACTTTCCTTCGCCTAAATACATTTGCACTTCGTGGGAAAAGAAAAGCTGCCGATAAAATAAAATATTAATAATAAAATATCGCACTAAACCAACGAGCCACACCTTAAAGCGTGACTCGTTTTCGGGCTTTAACATCATATAAAATTGAAGGGGTAAGATTTTCAAATTACCTACTTTGCCGTGGCGACAGGGGGTTAATTAGCGCGGGTATTCCAATCAGGGCCCATATTAAGGAAACCTACGATACGGAAATTTCTGCCACCACTTTAAGCAGCATTACAGACAAGGTAATCCCTCTGGTAAAGGAATGGCAGCAACGCCCTTTGGAAGAGCTGTATAGCATTGTATGGCTGGATGCCATGTTTTACAAGGTGAAGGAAGAGGGCCGGACGCAAACGCGCTGTGTGTATAATATCCTGGGCATTAACAAAGATGGAAGGAAAGAGATACTTGGGATGTACACGGCCCAAAGTGAGGGAGCAAACTTCTGGCTGGGAGTGATCAGTGATATGAAGCAAAGAGGTGTCATGGATATACTGATTGCCTGCATTGATGGTCTGAAAGGTTTTGACGAAGCCATCGTCACGGTTTACCCGCAAACCGAAGTACAGACCTGTGTCGTTAATCAGATCCGAAATAGTGTAAATTCCGGTCAAAGATTTATGTGTCAAAACTAAAAGATGAGGAAGTCCGGTATGTGGAAGGTCAGCACGAGGGCATCGTTTCTGAATCACTCTTTCATGAAGTTCAGGAAATACTGGATGGAAGGAAAAGGCTATACAAAACAAAAAAGGGGTCAACAGATTTGCAATTGCGGGGTTGCCTGATTTGTCCGATCTGCGGAAGATTACTGACTGGAAGTGCCTCCAAGGGCCGTTCTGAACGATATTCATATTATCATTGTGTTTCTCCCTGCAAGACAAGATTTAGAGCAAATAATGTCAATGAGTTTTTTGCAAAAGAACTGAGAAAATACCTTCCCTGCCCGGGCATGACGGAACTATATAAAGAAGTATTAAACCAGTCGTACAAACAAAATACAAAAGTTCAAAGAGAAACTAAAAGGGATAAAAAATGGAAAACGACCCGTTAGCGAAGGCCAGGGATTTATTGCTAAATAGTGAAATTGAAGCTGCGGACTACAAAATCTTAAAATCTGAATGCGAGAGGAAAATATCGGCTCTTGAAATAAAGCTATTTAGCGCCAACAAACCTGACAATAATAAAGATTCTTTACTGAATAAGGCGGTTAATGCCCTATCCCACATAGATAAAGTTATATGCTGACGGAGATGCCAAAAAGAAGCGGGAGGTCATCGGTTCGATTTTCTCCGAAAATTTGACTTTTGACGGATTCAATTATCGAACCGCCCGGCTGAGTGAACCCGTTCGGCTAATATACAGTCTGGATAAGGGTTTCAGCGAAAATAAAAATGGACAAATCGAAGCAAATTTCGACTTGTCCAAACGAGTGACCCCGTCAGGATT
>Ga0207695_10000240_pt1 | contig 143196 bp, 141 predicted proteins | sample KBSC54metaG_FD_184354 | JGI IMG/M metagenome (GOLD analysis project Ga0207695, IMG submission 184354) | Corn rhizosphere microbial communities from Kellogg Biological Station, Michigan, USA - KBS C5-4 metaG (SPAdes) (version 2) | ecosystem: Host-associated > Plants > Roots > Rhizosphere >... | reverse complement strand
CCACGATCAGCATCCCCGACCACCTGCTTCATTCCAAAGCAGGCAGCGCAACAGACCTATCTGTAGGGGGTCAATTTTGGACGCCGATCCCCCGGCTTAGGGGGTCAATATTGCAAGCCGAAACACAGTCGCTTCCAGGGGCGTCTGCAGGTGCTGAATACGCTGGCTGCGACGATTGATAGCGCGGCTCTGATCGCATGGGCTCGGTCGAAGCGCTTTGTCCTCCATAAATTTGGAGAAAGCGCTCGAACAGATTTTGAATATTTGGAGTAGCCATTGAAAATCTCTCAAGATTGCCGGGGAATGACAAATTTGAAACGCGCAGCACAGCTCGGCCCGACCGCTCACAAACGAAGCGAAGTCAGCGAGTTGGATTTGCGCGTAAACGTTTGCTGTCTTTAGATCGCAATTGTCAGGAGCGCTCCCGGCGCCCCCTCACCCCACCACCGCCCACAAAAACGTCCGCCCCGTCGTGGCGGAGTTCGCATGCGTGATCGTGAACGCACCATTCGCAACCGCGCTCACATACATCGTCCCATTGCCGAGCTCCGTCGCCGCATTCGCCGACGCTGGCACCAAAATTGGCACCGAACCCGCGGCGCAATTCGGTGTCGTCACCGTCGTGCTCGATGCGCCCGTCGCCAGCGTCACGTTGCCGACCGCGTTCGACCTTCCTGCGGCGAGCTGCTGAATCGCGAGCACGATCTTCTTCAGGTCGGTTTCGTTGATCCCTGGAACGTAAGCTGTCATAGCGTCCCGTTCGGTGTGAGATCAGGAACGATGCCGGCGCAGAAGGACCATGACGTCGCCGCCGGAATGCGGATCTTGAAGCGCGAATAGCGGGTGTCGCGCCTGACGTCGCAGCGCCCGGTCCGGGCGTTGACGAGGACTTCCGCACCGGACGTTGCCACTGCGGCCGGCGTGTCGCGCCAGGACACCGAGCCGAACAGCGTTGCCGCATCTGTCACGGGGCGAAATCCGCGGATGGTGATGCGGTTTTCGTCGGTGCCCTGCTCCGGGCTCTCCAGCGTCGCCTCGAGGCTCGGTCCGCGGAAAAAGCCGAGCAGATGAGCACTCGAGAACTGCGCGATCTCCGGCTGCACCGCGGTCGCGTAGGCATCGAGGCTCAATGTCAGCGCATCGATCGACGAGGAGATGCTATCGAGATTTTCCAGCGTCAGGCCGGTCTGCGAAATGCCCAGCAAATATTCGCCTGTCACCGCGACCGGGAAGAAGCGATCCAGCACGAAGTCGTAGCCGAGCAACTTGTCATAAGTGCCGACCGTTCCAGATACCGACTTGTAGGCCCAGTAAACCCGCGTCGAGCGCGGATCGGCCGCGCCCATGAAGAGCTGGAGGTTGCCCTTGTCGAGGTCAGCGAGGAAGGTGCGGTCGACTTTCTCGCGTCCGATCTGCTCCGGCACGCCGCCCGGCTCGATCTTGTGAAAGCCCTGGCCGGCGTAAAAGAAGATGCGCTCGCCGGCGCGGATGATCGAGTATGGCGCGTAGAGCCCCTTGTCCTGGGTGATGCGATCGATCTGGAAGATGATCGGCGAGCCCGGCACATAGGACATGCGGCGGATCGCCTGGTCCTGGAAGACAATACCGGATTCACCGCCGGCGACGCCGCGAACGATGCCGCCATCCGGAAAGTCCTGGAAGTCCGACGATTTGATACCGCTGGTCCAGCTGTCGGAGGCGTTGAAATTGTTCAGCCCCGACCACTGGATCCGGTACGGCGTCGACAGCAATCCTGACAACACGAGGAAGCGTCCGACCACGCTGATATAGGCAGCCTGCGGCGGCGCGCCCAACGCATCTGCAAACGCGGTCGACGAGGAGAGATCGAAGATTTGCAGCACCGAATTGGCTTGCGTCGCGAACACGAAATTGCCGGTCTGGGCAAACTGCCACTGCGCCGTGGCTGATAGCGCCGAATAAGATGCGCCGCCTTTGGAAACGTCCGTCCAGGTGAAGTCGATGTTGTTCAGCCTGTAGAGTTTGGTGCTCGTGCCGGCGAAGGTGACAACCGTCCCGTCCGATTTCAGCGCGTAGAATGCGCCGCGGCATGCCCCCGGCAGGGCCGACGTATAGGCCGAGAAGGACGGAAACGGTCCGTAGCCATCGCCACGCGGAATCACGTTGAGGATGTTGCGCGTGGCCTGCCCCTCATAGTCGCTGACGTCGGGGCGGTAGTCGCCATAGGAAAGAAGCGGCATTATTCGATCGTCCAGGGCTCGGATTGAATTGCAGCGGGCGTCCACACGCCTGTTGGCGCGGCTTCGCCGGCCCAGGCGCTTGACGGCGGCGCGACATCGCTCCAGCTGGTTGAGAAACCCACCAGCTCCGCTTGCCACGCCATCCCACCGAAGGGACGTCGGACCCAGGCCTCGTGGTCCCTGGCATAGGTCGATGCCGTGCCTGCGATCGTGAAGGGCGCAGGCGCGGCGGCAAACGTGATTGATCCAAAGCCAGGCAACCCGAACAGCGCGAATGAGCCCAGCGCCGCCGCCTCGACAACGACGACGCTGCTCGGAAGTCCCGTGAGCCCGAAGCTTCCAAATGTGACAGATTCCACAAGCTTGAATGCCGCCGGGATTCCGGCGACGACGAACGGACCGGCGATTGCCGACTCCGCAATGCTAAACGCTGACGGAATTCCGGTCAGCGCGAACGAGCCGACCACGGCCGCTTCCGACGTCTTGAACGTCACCGCTCGTCCGACCAGCGCGAACGAGCCCGCGCTCGTTATCAGCGCGAGATTGCCGTTGGCCGGGAGCTGGCCGAGTGCCCAGCGCCCGAGCGCGTCGAATCCGAGGAGCGACATTAGCTATTCTTTCCCCGCGTATCGATCCAACCCCAAGTGTTGAAATAGAAGCTTCCGGTGGTGCCGTCGGATCGGAAGCGCAGTTGGCCGGACGTGTTGGTTTGGATGGGCCACATCGGCGCCTGCACGAATGAGGTGCTACCGTTTCGGTACTCGCCAGTGCTGTTGCCGGGCGCCGTGTCCGTCTGGCTCGGGGAGGTGATGATCAAGTTGTTGTCGGCAGCGGCGACGCCACCAGAGCCGAACGCCAGCACCTGGATGCCGGTCGGCACCGTCAAAGTTCGCAGCGAAGCGGTCGTGCTGTTCGTGACATTGTTCACATCGGCCGCAGGCACGTCCCAAAAGACTTGATCACCAACCTGAAGAAACTTTCTCCACTGCCCCGACGCATTGGCGAGCATCGCGCCGATGCGGCGAAACAGTGCGTAATTCGTGGGCAGCGTGGGCGCGGTAGCAGACGCCGAAGTCAGGATATCAACAACGCCGGTGTCAGGGCGCTTGATCAGAAAGACGTGCTGCCAAATCGCGTTGCTGGCCGGGTTGGTGCCTGTCCCGTCCCAAGAGCCGTTTCCGGAGCCAACAGCCCACGCGCCCGATGTCTTCGAGATCGCCGCCGCGAGCGTAGCCATATCTGCATTCGTGCTGTCTGCGGCAACGCCCGGAACAACCGCAAACATGGTGCTTGATCCTGCGGTTGAGAGAATGAGGCCGTCGATATAACCGCGCATGATGGCCGGCAACCCAATGTTCTTCTGAACCTGGTTCTGCTGTGCGATCGTGAAGCTGTTTGCCTCCTCGATCGAGATCAGATCCTCTTTGATACCGACGATGGCGACGTTGGGCGCTGCGGTGAAACTGATCTTGGTCCCCGCGCCACTCTGCCCCGATGCGCTACCGCTCCCAGCGGAATTGTAGAGCACAGAAGTGCGCGCAAACGATCCGCTGGCCGACGTGTAAGCGCCTTCCGCAATCTCCCACTGCGTCAGGTCGGAACTGATCGCGAGGAACTTGTACTTGCGGCCATCGACAGCGCCCGCAGCGGATGGTGACTGAGAGCCGCTGACCGCGGACGAATAGACCCAGTCCGTCGTTCCGCCGGTTGAGGGAATAAACCGGCAATTGTCCAGGAAAGCTGCCATGTCAGGTGATCGTCAAAATGCCGTTGGCCGCATCCAGGCTGACGGTGAACGTGTTGCCGTTGGTCAGCGTGATCGGGGTGCCATAGTCCCACCAGGCGATGAGCGGCTTGGTCGACGATGTGGAGTTATAGAGCACCGCGTATTGGAACGGTCCGATCGAGCCGCCCGATGCAGTCCATGAGGGGTTGGTTCCGCCGACGAACTTGAACGTACCCGTCGTCTGCGCTCCCGTGGTCGTGGCGATGCTGTTGCCACCAACCGTGTAGCCGTTGCCGGTCGCAAGATCCGCAGGCGTGTTGTAGACCGTGTTGGTCTGGGCAGGCGCCGTGTTGGTGAGGTAGATCTTGTAGACCTGCGCCGTTCCGGTTTTCATGTCGTGCAGCGCGTTCGCGACATCCTGCACGAAGCAGTAGAACTTGTTGAAGCTTGCCATGTTTGCGATGTCCTAGATGACTTGACCCGAGACGCGCACCGTCATCGGCCCTGTATTGAAAGTCGACGTCAGTCCGAGGTTGTTCAGATCGTTGAGGGCCGTCGTGAAGCCGAGACCCCAGGTCTGGATGCGCGCGTCTTCCTTGATATACGGAGCTGACTCCAGCAGCGCGCCGTAAAGATAGAGATCTGGCGCCATCGCAAGCAGCCAATTGCTGCCGTTCGACGCGAGCGCCGGCACGTTCTGCCGGTAGACCATCTCGATGGTGTAGGCTGCGTCGGGTGTCGGCGCGAGCTCCAGCTCGTTGCCGAAGACGGTGAAGTATCGCGGCTGCGCAGCGACGTCAGACGTCGCGAAGCGATATTCGTCCATCTGCGTTCCCGACTTGAATTCGAGGCTCGGCTTCCCCGTCACGCTCGATAGCCGAACCCGGCGCATGGACTGGAAGTCCGACGGCAGCGAGATGAATTCTGGCTCGTCCGATCCGGGATCGACGAGCGCGGTCGCCCGCTGCTCCATCTGCCGCACGAACAGCTGGCGATTGAACTTGGCTTCCGCCAGCTGGACGAAGGTCGGGATTCGCGCGATCAGCGTGGTGTCCTGGTCGCGCGCGAGATATTCGGTCACTGCCGATTGCAGTGACGTGTAATCAATGATCTGGGTCACGAGAGCTCCGCTGACCAACCAGCCTGCAATTTCGGCTTGTCGGTTCGCAAATAGGCCCATTCGGGATCGTCGAGCTTGGTCTGCACAAGCGCATCGAATTCAGGCGTGAACAGCCGCAACGAGGTATTGCCCCTGGCATGCTCCTCGTTGAGCCATTTGACGTAGATGACGTTGGGAATGCGGGCGACGTGTCGCCCCCACTCGCTACGCTGCTCGTCGTTGCGCGCCTGGCTGTTCCACTCCAGGATCGGCGCGACGTCCTGGACATGCTCGATCGCGAGGTCGCGGCCATTGCTGTCGAGATGAGGCCGGATCAGGACGCCTTCCATCAGGACATCTCCGTAATCCAGAGTGTGCCCGCCGTCGCCGTGACCAGACCGTTGGTGGCGGCCTTCAACGCGGCAATGCGCTGGCCGGGACTGACCGTGACGAATTCGACGACATTGGCCGGAAGGTATGGATCCGAAATGGTCGCGGTCTGCGACCCATCACCGATGCGGTAGCTGCAGCCGGAATTGGCGACCAGGCGCACCTGGTAGGTCTCTGTCCCGAAAGGGTTGGTCGCGCCGACGCTGCCGTCATAGGCGATCGTCTGGGTCGGCCCGACGCGCGAGGAATTCTGCTTGGAGAAGAACGGCATGTCAGGCGGTCCTCACTGAAATCGAGAAATGCATCGGAACGGCCGCGCCGGCGGCGCCGGAAGGCGTCAGCGCGATCACGTCGTCCTCGTTGAGATAAGTCGGTGACGGTGGGACGACCGAGAACAGCAGGCCGGCGGCTGATCCCGCCTGCGGAACAGCGAATGTCGCGAGCGTCACCGCGTTGACCGATACGGTGATCGTCCCGTCGGTGGTTGTGAGGGCACCGCCGAGAATGCCGGTGACCTTCAGCAATCGGCAGCGAAAGGGAGCGCGGACATAGGCGGCGACGGGGCTGGCGCCGCAGGATGGCGTATAAGCCGTGAGGTCGGCAGTATTGATGGTGCGATTGCCGGGAAGCGGCATCTTGGATCTCCAAAAATATGGGGCGACCCAAAGGCCGCCCCGAGGTGAAGTAGATGGTCGAGATCGCTCAGGAGGTGGTGTTGTCGAACACGCCGCCGGAGGCCTTTTCGTTACGAGCAACCAGCGCATATTCCGCCAGGATCTGGCGGCGATCGGAGTCGCCGGTCTTCGCCAGCGGAATCGAGATCATGTTGCGGCCGTTGAGATAGGCCACTGCCCATTTGTCCATCTCGAGCACGAGGACGTCACGCGGGCGCTGGAAGCGATTGGCGACCACCTTGAGCTTGCCGAAGTCGGATTCATAAGCATCAACCGAAGCTACGATCTTCTTCGACTTCGCCTCCTCGATCGCGGTGGATCGGCCGGTGAAGGTCGAGAACACCTGCTTGTTGAAGGCGCCGGTCATGATGGTGCTGGGCTTGCCGCCATTGCCCCAGATCGAGGACAGCACCGTCTTCAGCCGCACCTCGGTGAAGGCAAGCTGGGTTCCGTCCGTTCGCGTGCCGGTGCCGTCGGCAGCCGCCGGGTCCGCCGCGCCGCCTGCTGTACCTTTCGAGGTGTTCGAGAAGATCCACGACAGGACGGATGCGCTCTTGCGCGGCGTCGTGGTATTGCCCGCGACCTTGGACTGGTTGGTCCCGCACAGGATGGTCTCGAGGTCGCGCTTGAGCTCGAGACCCTTCAGCATCTCCTGGTAGGCGAGCTCGTTGTCGCGGCCGGCGTGGTCCACCGCCTGCTGCGTGCCCGAGACCCGCGCGACCTTGTACGATATCTGGCAGAGATTGCCGAGGCGAACAGTCGGCGTGGTCGTGTTGGTGTTGGGATCATCGCCTTCGAGCTGGGCGTTGGTGTTGTCGGCAGGCGCAAGTGCCTGCGTCTGCCATTCGTGATTGACGGCAGCCGCCTTTTCCTTGTCGACGCCGCTCATGAATGGCGTATCGACGGGGTCGATGCGATAGATCATATCGCTGAGGTCTTCGCGGTTACCGACCGCGGAGTAGGTGACGAAGGTTGAAGTCGGTAGAGTCATCTGAGGTTTCCGATGAAGGCCGACTGCGTCGCATGGCGTGCAGGCGTTGCACGGCCGCGCGCAAAAGGCACAGGTGTTTCTGGTTGCAACGTTGTAATCTCGCTGGCCCGATGGCGCGGAGGCGAATTCCGGTTCGGCATGACGAGACTAGTACGCCGGGAGCCTGCGCTATCCACGCAGGGGCGGCATCGACGCACAGAAGCGTCGTGAGATCTAGGTGAAATTGACGATCAATATGGCGCCCGATACGAACTCAGGTAGCGTCCCGGCGCATTCGGTTGGGGCGGCCAGGCGGCCGGCGCCGGCTCATCCGGATTCACCCCCGCCAGTGAGGCCGCGAATGACAGGACACCCTTGCCATCGCGCGTCAGGTCAATTCTTGCGACGCAATCTTAGTTGGCGAGCAGGACCAGATAAAAATCGCCGAAGCGACGGCGGACAGCTGGAGGCCCCCATGCCCCGCTGTACTCTTGAACCGGTCAAATGCATGTTTCCATTCAGGCGATCGCTGAGAATCGGGCTTAAGAAAACGGGTGCGCTCAGAGCGCCTGGGCCGGAAAGCGCAAATGATCAACCAGAGTATCGCGATGATCGTACCTACTCCACCAAACAGGGCCAGCCAGTCGGACGCTTCCGGCGAAGGAAGCATCAGGAGCCTCCCACCGAACCAGCCCACCAAGGTAACCGACGCAAAGACGCAGGTGAACCTAGTTGTGCAGAATTCGTGCAGACTAAATGATCCCGAACCGCTTCCGCCGCTCCGCCGTTTCCGCGAGCTCCTTCAGCTCGGCACGCGCGAGCTTGCCGTTGGCGACGACGCCTGCGAGATGATCGCGCACCTTGCCGACGACGTTGATCGCCAGGAAGAGCTTCTCCCGCCCGGCAGCATCGTCGACCGTCGTCGCGCGCCAGGCAGCGACATAGCTTTTCTCGAGCGCGTCGAAGGACTCGCTGAGCAATTCATCGTCGAGCAGCGCCTCGGCGCGAGCCGCCCGCGCGGTCGCTCTCTCCAGTGTGCTCTCATCAGACATTGGTTTCCTCCTCGCCCGTCCCGTCTCAGCAGCGCAGCAACCAAGCTGTGCAACGCCCGCGATCGGTCGGCTTCGCTTATCTGTGGTGTCGCCCACGCGATGGCGCGACAATATCGTTTCGCTTGTTGGCGAGGTGTCTCTGCCGGGTGCAGAGTTCGCCTGGCATTATGCAACCGATCTGCGGTGGGTGTTTATTCCGAATCTTTGCAATCCGGCGGCAGCAGAACATAGAGGCCCTTCGATGCGTCTGGACTGAAGCGCACCGCCGTAGCGATATCGTCATCCCGGCTCGGCTTACGCTCTTGCCGGCAAAGTCAGAGGCGCTCGCGCTCTCCGCCTTCTTGAGTCTAAGCGTAAGCCAGCTCTCGCCTTCGCGGCACAAGGCAGGCAAGCTCGCAACTGCTAGCAAGACGCGTTCACGCCGAGACGCCCGAAGCTCCAAACAAGCCGATCTCCGAATAGCTTCATTTACTCGCCCAAAATTGGCGCACTCAACGTAAGTCCCTACTATACTCTCTGATTTCGTGGTCCTGATTGTCGACATTCGGGTAGCGCTCTGTCTGGGAGCATAGGATGTCATCATGCAATTTAAAGATCGTGCGTCTTACACTCTCGTCTTTATCCGTCGATTTTCCAGTAAGGAATATGCCTAGACCGGTATCGTCACCCTCTAGCGCCAGCCCATCTACCCCAAAAGACATACCGGATAGGCACTCCTTCGGCACGTCGGTCCATTGCCCATTGTGTTCAATGCGCATCGACCGTTCCGAGGTTACACCAACCACCCTCTTTTCCGGGTTACGGTCGCAAACCGTCTTGAGCGGCCGAAGCTCGATCTTTGCGAGATCGCGATCTTGTTGATTTTTGAAAGTCAAGATCACGACATCCGGCGCACACCAAGGACCAGAGTTCGCCTTACAAAACGTTGAACTGGAGACAAGAAGACATAAGGCTCCAGCAAGCGCGATCGTTCTCATCGACATGCCTCAATATTTGTATCGATTCCAATCCGGCACCCCCGACTGCGTTGGCTTGCCGTTATGCCAATACAATTTGGCCCCATCCCACGATCCCACCCATGCTTTATAATCTGGATTTCGCTGGGAGTAAGCCCGCGCATTGTCTAGATCTCCCGTACTTTCGCGCTGATCATCCCAATGCATGTGCCCTCTTGCGACCGCACCGCTATCGCCAAACCCCACGCCACCGCCTAGCGCTCCGTCTTGGTACCCGCGTGCGATCTTATCGTAGTAGTATAGTCCCCCGCGTTTGAAGATTTCGATTCCTAACTCCGGGATGAACCGCGAGCTCTTGGCCTCTTCTGGGTAATGTTGGACGCCAAGGTCTCGCATTTCCTTGGCGGCGGCATCCCATGCGCGCTCCGCGCTCTCGAATCCGATCCCCGCATTGCGGCTCGGAAAGTCACCACCTTCGGCGCCGCCAAAGCGCTTGATACCAGCGACGCCACCCGATCCGCCGGGGTCATTGCCATTCGCGGGTCCAGTGACACCGGGCTCGTTGGCTTTCGTTGCTGGCTGTTGCAGCTGAGTTTGCGGTGCCGGTTGTGGCTGCGGCTGGGGAAACTGCGCCTGTTGAGCCTGCCGCTGGGTCTGCGGAGATTGAATCGGGATCTCCGCCGGCTGCGTGGGCGCCCGCTGGGTCGCATCATCGGCGCTGAACGGATCGTGCTCGACCGGAACCAGCGAGACATTCTCGAAGTCCGGCTGATGCTCGACCGGCACCAGAGAGTAGTCAGCCATGATGAAAAACCTGCAAATATTTGCCGCGACGGTTGGAGTCCGCCAGATGTGGTCGCCATCTCGCCCTGCGTGCGCCCGGCGGATATGAGCGCTGCACTTTCCCCACTTCCATTGTCGCCTTCAGATGCGTCTCCAGCACCGTCATCTTCGCGTCGAGGGCGGCCTTGATCCTGGCGAGCTCGATCTCGCCTTGCGTCTTGACCTGGAGATAGATCGCGTCGTTCTGCGCTCGATCGTTTTTGGCAAATAGCTTCGGGGCTGACGGCAGCAGGCGAGACTGCGAGTTACCTCAGCAAACGTTCAATTCGCGTGCCGTTATGCTCGATGTATCAAACCACACAATCACGTTTTTGCCTCTGTTCAAGCTATCCCGGCCAGCGCGTCGTCTACCCGCAGACCGCAGATCCGTGCACCGCCGCATTCTACTGCCAACCTTCAGGTAGTTTGGTGAGAGAATCGATAAATGCTTTCAGTGTTGGGGCGAGAAACAAAACATATCGCTCATCGTCTCCATAATATTCAGGTTGATTGAACATTATGTTCCCGAAAGATTCGGGGTTCATGCTATACATAAAAAACCCAGCACCCGTAGTGTCCGCGAACGGTATGTACCCTCGAGGAAACTGCGGAGTTTGGTCCACCATCATGACGTAGGTCCGCTCGAAGCTCCTTCCCTCCGCGCCAGTATTCATGGGATAGAAACAGTCGACATCATACGCCTCTCCATCCTTGATGAAAAATTCAGGACGAGGGCTTCCACCGTTGTGCAGGAGGTAGTGTTCCTTGAGATCCTGCGGCAGGCGAATGCCCAGGCGGCTCTCCACACGCTTGATGTCTAGCTCAGAGAGCGGTGAAGCAGTCTGCTCAAAAACAACCATGGCCGGTCTCCTTTTCAACGTTTGTGCTTTACTCCGTGGTGATCCTCGTACTGCACAACCGAACCGGCATGCGGTAAAGTCGCATCGTGCACGTCTTTATGGATAAGCTCAAGCGAGGCCTCTCCACTCTCCGGATCGAAATCGTCGACGTGGTGCCACCGATAATCACGCGGCGTTTCAGTGAACCCACCCCACTTGTTCGCGAGTTTATTGTCACCTCTCCGGCTACCAGTGAGTCTTATTCTCACGACGCTTAGCTGTCCCGGCGTAGCAGGATAGAGATGCTCGGTTCCTGCAAAAGTCGGCCCGCCGTTCACGGTCGTTCCGACACCGGCGTATCCTTTTTTGGCCGCCAAGGCCGCCGGAGAGAGCCGAACCTTGCTGGTTAGTGCCCGTAATTCATTGCCAGCGACGCGCCCGACGCCCTTCGCACCCGGTATCAGTCCGATCGCAGCCTCAACGCCCCCGAGAAGATCATCGCGGCGCTTCGCGTCGATGAGATTAAGGAACGACCCGGCAACTCAAAGCAGGGTCAAGTTCAACAGATTGCCGATACACGTCGCCATCTCTTGGGCATTGTGCAGCGGCACACTGAGAGCTGTCAGTGCGTCGATCGCGTGATACCCGATCTGCTGCGTGGGTGTGAAGGTGGCCGGCTTCAGCTCACCGAGCGGTTAAAAAGATCGCGCTCAATCGGGAGCAGGCTTGCTTTGAGCAGTTGTCGATGCTTCTGGTCGACCTGGCTCTGAGATATCGTTATTATCAGTGTTCGGATCCCAGGACTCGCCCTCCTCTGGCGCCTGAGTGATCTTCGCCGCCGGGCCGACAAAAAGCCGGCTAACTCCCGTCGCTGGCTGTTGCGGTGGACGTTGCGTTGGCTGACTCTGTGCCTATTGCACCGACGCCGGCTGCAGTGCGCCATCGGCGCTGAACGGATCGTGGTCGACTGGAACGAGGAAGACATTCTCGAAGTCCGGCTGATGCTCGACAGGCACCAGGGAATAATCCGCCATGGTGAGCGACCAGCAGATATTTGCCGGGGCGGCTCGAGTCCGGCGGCGGCTGCGATGGCAGAGGGTTGCTTCAGCAAGCTTCCGGGCCGCGTGCCTTCAACCTAGACGCATCCGGCCACAATCGCGACCTTGCCAGCACATCGGTAGACCGAGCGCCTCCACTGCCCCTACAACCCTTCAGGTAGTTCAGTGAGAGCATTGATAAATTGCTTCAATGTTGGAGCGAGAAACAGAACGTATCGATTAGGGTCCTCATAATCTTCGTGCGAAATGAACATTATATTCCCGAAAGACTCTGACCTCACACTGTAAAGAAACATGTCGCCACCAGAATCGTCCGCGAACGGTATATACCCGCGCGGAAACTCAGGTGTCTGATCCACCATCATGATATACGTGTCTTCAAAGCTACAATTCTGATCGTCTGTATTCATCGACAGGAATTGGTGGACATCATATGCGTCTCCATCCTTGGGGAAAAATTGAGGACGCGGCCTTCCACCGTTGTGAAGAAGATAGTGCTCCTTGAGATCCTGCGGCAGGCGAATGCCTAGACGGTTCTCCACACGCTTGATGTCCAGCTCAGAAAGCGGTGAAGCCGTATCTTCAAAAACGACCATTGCCTGTTTCCTTGTCAGCGCCTGTACCCTACACCGTGATGGTTTACGTACTGCGCAACCGAACCGGCATGCGGTAAAGTGGCATTGTGCGCGTTCCTAGGTATAAGCTCAAGTGTGGCTTCTCCACTCTGTGGGTCGAAATCGTCGACATGGTGCCACACATATCCCTTCGGTGTTTCAGTGAACTTACCCTCCTTGTTCGCGAGAGCGAAGTCGTTCCTTCGGCTGCCGGTGAGTTTTATTTTTACGATGTTTCGCTGTGCCTGTACTGCAGGATAGAGATGCTCGGTTCCTGCAAAAGTCGGCCCGCCGTTCACGGTCGTTCCAACACCGGCGTATCCCATTTTAGCTCCCCAGGCCGCCGGAGAGAGCCGAACTTTACTTGTTAGCGCGCGTACTTCTTTGGCTACGACGCGCCCGGCGCCCTTCGCACCCGGGATCAGTCCTACCGCGGCCGCAACGCCTCCGGGAAGATCATCGCGTCGCTTGGCATCGATGAGGTCAAGGAACGACCCTGCAACGCCAAGCGGGGTCAAGCTCAACAAGTTGCCGATACGCGTCGCCAGCTCTTGGGCATTGTGCAGCGGCACGCCGAGAGCCGTCAGAGCGTCGATCGCGCGATGCCCGATCTGCTGTGTGGGTGTGAAGGTCGCCGGCTTCAGCTCGCCAAGTGGTATAAGTGCGACAAATCAGGAGCGGACTTGACTTGCGGAGGTACGGCCGGTCGATCTGGTGTCGACGTATCGTTCGCTTCGCTGTCCGGATCCCAAGACTCGCTCTCCTCTGACGCCTGCGTGATCTTCGCTGCCGGACCGACATAGAGTCGCTGAACTCCTGTCGCTGGCTGCTGTGGCGGAGGCTGCGCGAGCTGCCCCTGTGCTTGTTGGCTCGGCGCCTGCTGCGTTACGCCATCGGCACCGAACGGATCGTGGTCGACCGGAACGAGCGAGACATTCTCGAAGTCCGGCTGGTGTTCGACCGGCACCAGAGAATAATCAGCCATGATGAACGACCAGCAGATATTTGCCGGGGCGGTTGGCATCAGGCATGTAGTGGTGGCCGTCTCTCGCCTTTTGTGCGCCCGGCGGATACGAGCGCTGCACCTTGCCTGCCTCGATCGCCGCCTTCAGATGCGTCTCCAGCACCGACATCTTGGCATCGAGGGCGGCCTTGATCCTGGCGAGCTCGATCTCGCCTTGCGTCTTGACCTGGAGATGGATCGCGTCGTTCTGCGCCTTTTGCTGTTGCAGCTGCGCCTGATGCGCGGCGAGCGCGGCATCGACCTGCGCCCGCGCCTGCACGGCGAGCAGCTTCGGATCCGGCGGCGGCTGCGAGGGCGCCGGCGGCGGATGCAGGAGCTGCCCGGTCTGCGGATTGACGGCCGTGGGATCATTGAAGAACTGGTCGGGATTCCTGTGTCCCATGATCCGGGTCAGCTCTGCGGCCGTGTTATAGAGCTGCTGGTCACCGACGAGATTGATCTTGCCGCCGGCGAGCAGCTCCTTCTGGACATTGGCAATCGCCATGGTCTGCGCGAACTGCTGCGCCTTGCCGCCCGAGCCGAGGCCGACATTGATGGTCATGTCGTCGCGCGTCTTCCAGTTGCGCGGGTTGACGTCGACCCAGGCGTTGCGCAGCCGCACGACCTCCTGGCGCTGTCCGTGCTTGTGGATCGTCCCGTGCAGCAGTGCAAAGATGTCGCGCACGCCTTCGGCCATGATGCGCGCGATCAGCTTGATCCGCATTTGCGAGGCCGAGAACACCTGCGCGACCGCGGTCGCCGACTGGTTCTGCAGCGCGTTGGCATCGATCCCCTGCGCCTGCTTGCCGAGGCCGGTACGGGTCTCAACCTCGGCATCGACATATTGCAGCATCGGATAGATCGACGTGGTGATGTCAGGCACCACCTGCCAGTTGAGGCCGCCCGCCGTCTTGGTGCGAACCACGCCGCCCGGTCGCGACACCAGCAGATCGTCCAGCGTGTTCGGCCCGGCGTTCTGCTCGGCCACCTCGACGCGCGGATTGTTGTGCAGATAGAGATTGTCGAGTGCGCCGCGCTTGAGCGCGGTCTTCTCCCGCTGCAACGACATCACGAGGTCCGCGATCGAGCGCCCGAAGAAGCGATGGGTCACCGGCACCGGCGTGGTGGCGGCGAACGGCATCTGGTCGAACGGCGTGATGCAGTCCTTGCCGTCCTTGCGCAGGATCTCCGCCTGCTCGCCGCCGGTGATGACCTGGTAGAGGCAGGGGCGGTCCGAGCCTTCGTAGTCCATCCGCACATAATGCTCGGTGATGCGCACCAGCCGCGCAGCCGTATTGACGCTGCCGCCGCCGGCAGTCGCGGAGAGATGCTCCTCCACGGTGTCGCGTGCCAGCGTCTCGATCTCGGTCGTGCCGGTCTGCGGCCGCAGCGCCCGGATCTGGCCGGCATCAAAACCTTCCGCAATCAGTTGCGCCTCGGTCTTGGTGACGACCTCGTGGAAGCAATAGTTGCAATCGCGGATGCTGCGCGCACCGCGTTCGATGCCGAATTCTTCGGGCGGCACGCCCATCACCCGCGCCTGCGCAAGCTTGCGCGTGGTGACGATGGTGACGTCATGCGTGACGAGAGAGCCCATCGGCGCTGATGGCGCCGGGGCTAGCAAGGGAATGGGCATGTTTGATTGAACTTTCAGTTCTGCGCAAAGGCCCGCCGCTCGATGCGGCGTGTCGGGCTAGTAACCAACGTTGCGCATATATTCCTGGATCATGCCGAGCAGACCGCCTGCCGGCGCCTGATCGGGACTGGATGGATCGACGGCTGCGACTGATCGGCCGGCCAGGACAGCGGCAGCATCTCGCTTGGGTGAAGGTGCGCTCCTCCGCGGCGAGGACGAGGCCCATTGATCCAATGCGCGATTGGGGTCGGAGGCAAACAACGCCTCGAGTGGAAACCGCTCGGTTGGAAGCGATGTCGAGATCGACCGATCGGCAACGTTTCGGCCGCGCGCAGCCGGTCGTGGCGACAGCGCAGGCGAGCTCGGATCGGGCCGGGCCGTCCCGGGACGGACAGTGCTCAGCCTGCGAACCGAATCCGACGCAGCGTCAGGGGGCGGTGCCGGGGCAACGCTATCCCACCAATCGCCGATGCCATTGCCGTCACCGATCGGACCAGTCCGCAACACGGCAGGCCATGTCGCCTCCGGAGACCCGCGCGGCGCGCCGAATGAAGGCATCGGCGAACTCGGCGCATTCACTCCCGACGCGGTTCGTGCGCCATCTGGGCCGCCGAAGGCATCGGAGCGGAACAGTCCCGGCACCGCGAATGGACCAAAACTAGGAGGCACCTCGGGAGCGAAATGCAGCGGCGGCAGCGCCGGATCGACGACCGGGGCGGGACTCGCGGGGGCTTGAGAACCCGAACGCGTGGGAGGCATCAAAGGTCTTGGGCCCGCGGGCCCACCGATCGAGGTCAGTCCTTCTGCACCGGGAATAGCGGTGCCGGGCGCCGATTGCGTTGGCATTGCGCCTGCGAGCGGACTGCCCGGCCCACCAGCCGGCGCAGGCTGCGCTTGATCGGCCGGCCGTTGAGCCGAACCAGCTCGGTCACGCGGCGGCATCTGCCTCGGCTCGAATTGGGGCAGCGGCGGAACAGGCTCACCAGGATGATGATATTCGAACAGGTGCCTCAGCGGATTGAGCGGCGTCCTGTCTCCGCCTGAATGTGCGCATGGAAGGCGCCAGGCGCGCCGACGTCGCCTTGGGTGCCGACCTGCTGTCTGGGCTCGACTTTGTCGTCCTTTTTCACGCTCTGCGTCTGAGTGTGAAGTATTTCGACATCGTAGCCTGTGGGCTTGCCGGCCGGGTCGCGCTCTTCGATGACAATACGGCCGAGAGCCGGATCGACTTTCTTTATTCGACCATAGACGGGAGACGTCACAGGGCCATGCGGGAGCACGCCATGGCCGCGGTTCACGTCAAAGCCCACATGTGGCGTCGTGCCGGTGCTCCTGTGAGCGGCGAAATCGCTCGTTCCCCCGGCCCGGTGGCCGTCCTCCGGAGGCTCGACCAAATCTATCAGGCTCTGGATGACGGGATCGACAGGCATATACCCTTCTCCATGATGTCATGCACCGACGTCGGCTGCGGACGATGTCCGCACCCGATCGAATATGAAAATATTCTTGAGCTTCGCGCAGCCGGATCGCTTGCGGCCGAAAAGGCCGGAACAGGTTAATCGGCGCAGGGAAACGCCTTGACCTTGAAGCGCCGGCGAAAGGTCTTCTCGAGCGCCTTTCGCATCGACTCACCCTTCTGCAAGTCGCTCGTCTTCAAATAGGGAACCGAGCAGTTGCCCCACCCAAACTCCAGCACACCCATTTGGATATGCTGGCCTGCATTGGGACCGCTTTCCTTCTTGAGAGCGTCCGCCCTGCATTTGTCGCGGGGGGCGAGGACCTTCTGACAAGTGGAGTTGATCACCTCGAGCCAAACGGCCCGAAGATCCGTCTTCCCTTCGAGCGCATCGATGAAACGTGAACATGTCGCCGCCGACGGCGTGTACTCCCGCAGTGCGGACGGCTCGCCCGAAGCCGCTCGGCTCTCAACCGAGCCGAACCAGCAACTATCGTCCAGCTCCTCAAGTCGAAGCCGGCGGTATTCTTCGATCCCGGGAAGCGCGATGACCCGAAGATTGGTCGCCTTCTCCTTTGTGAGCTCGCACGTCCGCTCATATCCGGCCGTGTCCGTGCGAAGACGACCACCCTTCTCATCGATTTCAATCTGCGGAGACTTGCTCTCATAAAAGCCGTCGCCGAAGATGACGTTGACGGTGTTCCTGAGACTCTCTTCATCGTATTTCGTTGGGTCGAACTTGGTCTCAAACTCGCACAGAGCCCCGTCCTGCCATCGAAGCGCTTGCTGGGCACCGTGCGAGGCGCTGGAGAAGCTCATTGCCAGCACGACAACGAGGATGGGATGGAAACTCTTCATTACCGCTGTCATCGAATATTGACCACCATGCGTGACTGCCCATCCTTAAATGTACTACTGGCCTTCCGCCATGCTTCACCTGCTCATGATATCTCCACTGGTTACCGGACCTGTTGCACCCCCGGCTCTGTGCAGAGCGCGCTTGAAAAGAAGGTCCTGGCAAAGGCCTCCTCGATAGATTTGAGAGTGTTGGAACGACGCCACAATCTGTGATATCAATAGAACATAACCGGAACATCGTCAACAAGTCGCAAGACGATCGCCTAGTAACCGTTATTGCGCATGTAATCCTGGATGAGGCCAAGAAGTCCGCCGGCGGACTCCGAAGCTATCGCATCGGGATTGGTGGTCGCATTTTTCGGAGCGAGAGGCGCCGCGCTCCTGCGTGAAGATGACGCCCATTCGGCCAATCCGCGACCGCTGTCAGGCGAAAGCAGCGCCTCAAGCGGAAACGGCACTGATGGAAACGACGCAGCACCGCCGCCACCGTTCGCACCTGATCTCACCGGGCCGGATACGCCGCCAAGGGAGCTCCACTTGCCGAAGCGTTTGGCGGCATCCCACGGCGAGGCTCCCGGTGCGGGAAGCGAATTGTCGAGCGCCTGTTGGGCCCGCGCCGCTCCGTCCACAAAAGGGGTCGGTGCGGTACTTGGCGTTCTCGCAAGGTGACGGACCGCATCCGGCGACAACACATTGGGCGAAGCGGGACGTTGCAGCCAGCTGGTCGCGTCGAACGCCGGCGCCACGGCCTGCGTCTGCGCGAGCGAAGGAACGGGTTGGGCGCCAGCGCCCCATTGCGGGGGCTGCGATCCACCATTCGCCCCTGGTACCGGAGTGCGAGCCATCTTCTTGTTTGCCCAGTCGACGACCCAACTCGCGGTCTTGCCCCGAAGGAATGGGTTTGCCTGGATGGCGTTGCCGTCGAGGATGGATTCCACTGGCGTATCGGGATCTGCTTTTAACAATTTGACGCCGCCGCCCGGGCCGGCGAAATGCATGAGATAGGTCGAGGCCGGCGTGACGGGAACGCCGGCTTGACGAAGCCTCGCTTCGTTCTCTGCTGCGTATTTAGCAGTCATCTCTTTCGAAAGGTCAGGGTTTTTCCGAAGCTCGAGAATCTCCGCGTCGGATTTACCCTCTGCCAGGTCACGCCGGTAGCGCTTGATCATGTCGAGCCAGGTTCCGTTGATGAACTGCCCGAGCCCGAGTGCGCTCGACGTCTTGTTCGGCTCGTTCGCCTTTTTCAGATTGCCGCTGCTTTCGGCAGAAATGATCTTGTCACGAGTATCCATTTGGTCTCCGCAAAAGAGTACGGCGGCCCACGAGGACCGCCGCTCAACTCCAAAATCAACGCGCGCTCAGCGCGCCGTCGCCGCACTACTTACCAGCAGGAGTTCCCCACTTGCGGTCATCAGGATCGAGTTCTCCTCTCATCACCGCGGACTGCGCATCGTTCGGCGCGCCGAGGTAGGACATCACCCCCTCATGGACGAGCACACCCCACGCCTGGGTGCCGTTCGGCGCAAACATGACGGCCAGGTGGGTGTTGGCGCAACTGAATTCAACGGCGCAGGCGGTGAATACCTCGTATGTGACTCCTTGGATGTCCACCAGCTTGGCGTCGATAGTCGTGTAAGCTACCTTATTCCGGGCGAGAACATCCCGCGCCCAGTTCGGCAGCTTGCCGGCATGCTCAACCAGATTTTTCGCCGCTTGCGCGTAAGCCGGCTTCTTGAGCACATCGAACAAATATGGGGTCGTCACCTTTGGCACGGGCTCGGGAACGTAGAGCTGCCGCTTCAGCACTGCCTGCTGCGCCTCGCTTGGAGCGCCGACGTACGACACAACCCCTTTTTCCCGCAACCCGGCCCACACCTGCGTGCCGTTTGGCGCAAACATCAGGACGATTGCGCTGTCGAAACATTTTGGCAACCGCACGCACATGTTGAACAGCTCGTACGTGGTCCCATCGATGTCCTCTGTGAAGCGCGGGCTGCTCTCATAAGCGCCGTTCTTCTTGAGGACTTCCCGAGTCCAGCTCGGCGCTTTGTCGAGCAGACCGGTCAAGGTCTGAACATAGGCCGGCTTTTGCAGGACGCCCGAGAGATAGCCGATCGCCATCGCAGGCGGGCTTGCAGCCAACATCGTCGCCAAGCCCGCCGCCATCACGATCCAACGAAACTGCCGTCGCATGCCTACTCCCTCGATCGACGTCACTCGGAGCTCATCACTACCATAGGTGGCGTGCGCTGTTCCAGACCGTTGTCCTTCGCTGATGACGCGGTCTGCGGTTTGTCCGGCTGACCGGTCCCATCATGCCGCGTGTGCGCCACGATCTTCATCGCGCCGTTCGATTCCGCGACATCCTGGGCAAGCAAAGCGAACTGATCCTCGGTGAGATCGTAGTAGGTCTCGCGGTTCTCCTCCTCCCGCTCCTCCCACCAGACCTTGACGATGCCAACCTTCGAGAGCAGCGCATCCTTGACGAAGCCGTACAGCACCATGAAGCCGGGGTTCTGCTGCATGAACACGTGATTGACGTAATCGGTCTCCTGCTGCGCGGCGACGACGTCCTCCGGGCCGACCGGCTCGAAGCGCACGACCTCATCCGAGCCGGCAAAGATATCCATCAGCTGCGGCATCAGGCCTTCGATGGCGTCGGCGACGTCGGTCGACACCGCCCGCGAACGGCCGTCCTGCGCCGGCATATCCTTGCGCATGTCGCCGAGATAATAGTCCATTGCGTCGGCCCGCTCCTCGGCGAGCCGTGCCGCCGACATCGCAGCTAGTGCGTTGGCCTTTTCGGAGGCGAGCATCGCCTTCACTTCGGAGATCGACATCTTTGCCATGAAATACTCTTTTGGTCAGAACTCATTCACCGCGATATAAGCGGGCTAAGTCACCTGTATGGCAGGTAAGGCACCGGCGAGGCACCTGACGTAAACCGCAGGTTTAATCCGGCGGATTGACTAGACTCACACCCACCCCTGCTCCGCATATCGGATCGGCCGGTTGAACGCGGCCACCCTGCCCGGCTGCTCGTAACAGATCGCCATCAGCCCAAGCGCGTCGGCGGCGTGGCTCGACCAGTCGTGCTCCGGCCCGAGCCCGATGCTGCGCGTCTCGTCCTTGCGCTCGTGATAGAAGCCGAGCGCCTCGCGCCCCGCCTCCGTCGTCTCCGCGTTGAACCAGAGCTGCGGCCCAAGCCGCCGCAGCGCCTCGATCCGCATCATCGCCGCACCCGGCCCCTGGTTCTTCACGGGAGGCTCGACCGCGAAGCCGGCATCGCGCAAGTGATCCTCATAACGCTTGCCGGTAACGTTGTTGGCAGCGACGCCATCGTGCGGCAGGTACAGCACGGCGTTGTCGTAACCGCGCGAGCGCAGCCAATTGACGTGAAACGCCAGCACCTGGCCGACGCTCTCGTAATAGTCCAGCACGCGAATCTCGTTTCCCACCCATTGCACGATCCACATCGTGAAGGCATCCGCCGCAGCACCAGCGCCGCCGATGTCAATGAAGGCGCGCAGCGGCAGCAACGGGTCGGCGGAGATATTTCCGATCCGTCCCTGCGCGCGCGTCTCCGAGAGCAGCGAGGCGAAATAGGCGCCCTCGAAGGCGCGCGCATAGTCGCCTTCCCAGATGTGGTCGTAGCGCTCCGGATAGAGCTTCTGGTCGAGCAGCCGCTCCTCCTCCAGCACCTGCGGAAACCAGGGATTGTCGCGCCAGTTGGCTTTCGCCACCAGCGCGCCCTCCGGCTGACGTCCGCGCAAGAAATCGTCGATCGCGTCGCTCTTGCGACGCGGATTCCAGCTCGCCCACAGCTCGGAATTCGTGGCGCGGATCGTCGGCCGCAGCAACGCGAGGCTGCGCGCGCTCAGCGACTGCGCCTCGTCGATCCAGGCGATGCGAAATCCTTCCAGTGATTTGATCGAGTCCGCCGTGTGATCCTGCAATCCGCGAAAGATGATCAGCCCGTCGCCCGGCGTCTCGATCTTGTCGCTGTAGAGCTTGAAGCCATGACCGAGCCCAAGGCTTGCGATCTTGCCTTCGATCAGTCGCTTCGACGATTGCGCCAGCGTCCGCTGCGCCTCGCGGATGCAGACCGCAAGCGTGCCGCGTTCGGCCTGGCAGGTCTCGACCAGCAGCTCGCCAAAGAAGTGCGATTTGCCCGAGCCGCGTCCACCGTAAACGCCTTTGTAGCGCGCAGGTTGCAGCAGCGGCGCGAAGATTTTTGCGGTTGGAATTTTCAGGGTCGACATGGCGAGCGCCTCTTCACCAGCGATGGCGCCAAAGCATGATCCGGAAAAGTGCGAAGCGGCTTTCCGGACAGATCATGCGCAAACAACAACCTAAAGCGCGACGACGATTCATCCAAACCTCATCGCACTTTAGGACTCCTCGCTGCCAGGCTTTTGGGGATGTACGATGATGCGCTCGATCCGATGGATCAATTCCAGCACGCCATCTTCGTCGTGCTCGATCGGCTGCGTCGCCCTGCCCCAACCGCGATCGAGGATCGCGTTAGCGGCCGAGACACGCGCCGCCGGCGTCGCCTCGCTGCTGCGCATGACGCCGACGAGCACATTGATCGCCGTCCTGGTGTGGCTACGCGCGATCGATCGGATCTCGGTCAGCGTGCGCGATTTCGACGCCTTCTTCACGACAGGCCGATAAACGTCCGCCATCCTTGGCTCGTATTCGAGTTCATCGCTCAAGCGAACACCTCCCACACGACAATCGCGACCAGGCCCGCAAGCGCGAGCGATACCAGATAGACCGTCATCGCTTCTCCAGAACAAACACAAGACAAATAACAGTGCGGCAGATCGCGACATGATGCGCGATCGTTTCGGCGCGAACCTTATCCCCGTCTTCCGGGGGCCGCAGCGGCGCAAGCCAAACACTCGCGCCGCAGGCCGGCACGTTCGCGCGTGCACGGCCAATAAACTGGTTCGGACGGCGGCGCGCTGTTCAGCGCTCCATGAAGGCCGTTCAACGAGGGCGAGGCCGCGATGCGCGGGACGCCGTCCGATCTCGACAATCGAAACGAAAAAGCCCGCAGCGGATGTTTCCGCGCGGGCCTCACAAACTCGTTTCGATGATGACATTATGCCGGTGTTTTGCCCGACGTGTCAAACCTCGAATTGCAATTCGATTGCGATCGTCGCGGCAAACGCGACGCCATGAAAAAACCCGCTGAGGATTGCTCCGCGCGGGCTGAACCAAACTTCTTCGATGATGCCATCATGCCAGTGTTTTGCCCGACGTGTCAAACGACAACGAGATCGAGTTAGAAGATTCCGTCGCAGTTCTTCAATCCTGGCGAAGCAAGGGCCGTATCCACCGAGAGAACCATTCCTCTGCATCATTTCGCGGATTGGCTGAAGCTTCCGATCCCCAGATCGCAGCGCATTGCGACGGCGAACGCTTTTTCAGCATGCCCTTGATTTTCCAAGATGGCATGCCGAGCGTCGTTCTACCGCGTCAGCGAAGATTCCGGACGTCGTCGAACAGAAGTCCCCTCAGCCCTGCCGACTTACAGGCGCTCTTCATCTCCTGGTCGCATATCACGCAGCTTTGAAAATGCGCCATACGAAACACGTGGGCATCGCCTATGAGATCTTCCCGGAAGACCAGCTCGGCTTCCCCAACGAACTCATAGTACTTCTGACCGAAGCCTGGATGACGAGGGTCGTCCCGAATGCCAATTCTCAAGCGTGAGCGAGATTCATCCAATGCATCGAGAATACGGAGCACCTGGCAGAGCCAATATTGCGGCCCATCCCACACGCCCTTTGGTGTCCGCACCGCACAGGGCACAAACGAAAATGCCTTCGCGTCGACAGACTCGAACACGACCTTCGTCCGATCGGAGATTAGCCACACCGCAGACCAACGTTCCAGATCCCGCGGCAGCGTTCCGCGCGCCTTGTCGAACACGAAGCGCGGCAGATCGTCCAAATCAGAAAGACAGTCGAATCCCGACGGAAATGCATCCTTGTTCTCCAAGGTGAAGCCGGGCAATCCGCCCCTTCGATAGGGGGTGATCTCGTAAAACTTACTCCGGCTCGCACCTGCTCGCTTCATGCTCGACCTTGAACTCTTTGTATCCTTGTTCTACGCGCGATCACTCGCCCGCGGCATCTCGGAAGCCTATACCCCTGATGCCCGCGGACTTGCAGGCATCCTTCACCGCCTGATCACAGACGATGTCACCCCAGAATCGCGGCCTGAAGATATGGGCGGAACCAACAACCTCGTCTTTGAAAACAAAGCTCGGTCTTCTCATACGGTCATAGCGCCTCGACTCGGTACCTTCATTCAAGATTTCGCCGCGCGTCTTTTCGCCATCGATGGCATCAATGACGCGAATGACATCGCAAAGCCAGTAATCCGGGGCAGTCTTCTGATTCAGAGATCGCGTTTCACATTTCAGGAACGCCACGCCTTCTCGATCGAGCGCTTCGAGAACGGCCTTCATCCGATCGGATACGAGCCAGAAGTCGTGAAAAAGCTCCCAATCGACAGGGGCGCGCCCCAGAGACAGGTCGAGGAGCAAGCGCGGCGGCTCGGAGAGTGGTGGAAAGCTTCGGCCGCCCGGCGGCGACATCAGACCGCGCCCCCCATTCAGGACGGCGATATTTTCCATCTGCAATCCTGGCGCGGTCTGAAACCTAAAATCGAGCCTTACGTGATAGAATTTTTTCGGCTTTGGCTTGCGCAAACGATTCTCGGTAGAGGATGCAGTCATGGCCTGTCGTTCTTTCTGGACATCCCGTTTGTCACATTTCCCATGCGCCATCGCGCTGAGCTATGCCTGCTTTCTTTGCTCTACTACGACGGGCTGTCCGTACAGAGAAATACAGGCATGCCATTGAACTGATCAGAATTCTTGTGTCGAACAGCGATGCGTTCTTTCGCATCGCCTCCGAAGGAGTCTCCGTCTCTCAGCACACGTCCATGCTCGATGAGATAGGCGACAAGTCCAGCCACCTTTTCGATGAGCGCCCCGAGCGCTAGCCTGGAGGTATCGAACTCAATCTCACGGTCGACAAAAGCGGATAGCCCCATCGTCACCGCACCAACCCCTTTTTGCGAGCGGAAAGGCAGGACATCGACCCAGAGCAGGAAGGGATAGTCGGGGAACGGAGCATAGGATTGCATGGACAGATGCAGCCAAAGATCAGCCGGTCGCGCGACCTTGCCATCCCAGACCACAGCGCAGCATTCCGACATGATTGCTATCAACGCGCCGATAACGGCTGTCATCAGGCGAGCCGTGGGCAACGAGTCCTGATTTTGTCCGAGCACCGAGACTATCAAATGACCGCGATGTCGCGCTGCAACGACGTTCGCCTGCGGCCAGGCCGTAGTCGCGCGCGACCATAGCCCAGGATCCTGCGGAATGGGCGTCGGCATGGACATCACAGTAATGAGCTGATCGCCACAGCGGAGGACCGACCCGCCCGCCGAACCCTGGCGGATACCGGCCGGGCTGTCGTCTATCTCCCTCGTCAGTCCTGGGTGTCGTGTGCGAAGTGCCGCAGCAAGCGCGACCATGTCCGGCGTTGCGGGACTTTCCAGCAAGACAAAAGCAAGAAACGATTTACTCATCACCGCCTCGCGTGGGAGCAGGTCTTCGCCCTAGAGTTGAGTTCAATTGATGGAACATAACAAGAACATAATCAATAGCCTCGCCGCGAGCGAGTTCGAATTTTCGGCACAAAGTCGAGGGGGCAAAAAATGGAGCTCCCCTGGAGTCGGGACTAGGGGTTAGTGGGCGCGGCCTCTGTCGACAATCCGCGGGCAGAAATTCGATGATCAGTTGCACTGTCTCCGGAATCAAAAAACCCGCGACGGACTGCTCCGCGCGGGCTGAACCGAATTTTTCGATGATGCCATTCTGCCAGTGTTTTGCCCGACGTGTCAAACGAGAACCATCGATGAACTAAATCGAAGTCAGCTTCGCCCCTTTGCAGCCGAACTACCGCCCCCGCCACGAAGTCGCGTCGGCCACCCGACCCGCACCAACGTCTCATCCGGATCAGAGATCGCAAATTCATACATCCCCCACGGCTTGTCTTCGGGTGATTGCCCGAATTCGCGCGCCGCGGCATCGACATCCTCGAGGTAGAGATAAAGCCCGAAGGGGTTTCTGCCCGGAATCAACCATCCCTCGACCGCGTCGGTCAGATGCAGATATCCACCCTTCCCGTTCGACAGCATGCGATAGGTGTCGGGCTCTCCGGGAGCAGCCCGTTCGCTGTCCGGGCGCGCGAAGCCGAGGCGGTTGTAGAACCGCTCCGACGCATCGAGATCATTACACGGCAGGATCGCGATCAGGGCACCTGACGGGCTCATTCGTGCACTCCGACAAAGGATGGCCGCATCAAAAAGCCCGCGGCGGATGCGTCCCGCGCGGGCCTGACCAACTTTTCCGATGATGCCATTATGCCAGTGTTTTGCCCGACGGGTCAAGCTCGTTTTAGGCTAAACCGAAGCGGCTCCAGCGCTGACGGGGGGCTTGGGCGCCGGAGCCGCCATTCCTGGCCGGTCAATCGGCGGGAGACCGGCCACGTCATCAAGTCGGAATCGAAGCCAGAAGTTCCTAATGGCGCTGCGATGACGGCGCTTTCACCAACATAGTGATGCGCCCGCGCAGTTTGAAGAACGCACCGCGGCTCACGCCGCGCGCGACAACTCCGCCGTCCGCTCGACCCGCGCCTCCAGCAAGGCGATCGAGGTCCGCAGATTGTCGCGGCGCGCGCGCAGGGCCTGGGCCAGCATGGAATAGGTCGGACTGCCGGGATCGGCATTCCGTGCCTCGCGCTCCTCCTCGGCGATATCACCGTCGAGCATCTGAATCCGCCAGTTGAGGTCGGAGATCAGCGCGTGGAGCTGCAGGGACGCAATGGTTTCGAAACGGGACGTTGACTGCATGTGATCGCCTCAATCTGAAACGGCTCGATGGGCCGGGCCGGGATTAAGACGTCATCCAGCAAGAGCGATGCCAGCTTTCGGGAGGAACCGGAGAGCCCCCCTACTCTTCCCTGAGCTTCCGCTCGATATAGGCATCCACCGTCTCGGCGAAGGAGCGCTGCACGCCGACCGAACTCACATGCAGCTCGAGCGCATCCTGCTGGAGTACGCGCAAGCCGCGGCTACGCGCGCTGATCGGCGCCATCGCGAGATAGTCGTCGATGGCACTCACCGCGAGCGGGATTCCTTTTGGATCTCCCCGCGCGATCAGCAAGCGCAGAAAGCTCAGGCAATCGGCCAAACCCGGCATGGACCAAAATCTCAGACTTGCCGCGACGTCGGCTTGGGCTTCCTGATGGGCTGGGTGTGGGTCCCGAACAGCGCCAGCAGCAACGCGACTTCTTCCTTCGAACCGATCTGGATCATGTCTTTTCTCCTTTTCGCTTCGTTGGTCGGCTCCAACGGCGAGCGAGTTCAGGACGATCGGGTTTCAGGATTGTTTCAGGACTGTTTCGTCGACCGTACCAAGTCACAGCGACGACGCTCAGCCGTTTGGCTGCCAGCCGATGATCGCACCGACGAGGCAGAGCAGCGAGCCGAAGACCGTGCCGACCATTTGCGTCCAATAGCGGATCGGCATCGTGTCCCGGTAAAACTCCTGCCGCGACCATCGCGACCAGTCCCACCAGTCGTCACTGACGAACAGGATCTTTCGCTCGAGATAGCCATACCAGGCCTTGCGGGCGAAATAGATGCTGAACCCGATCGTGGCGAAGCGATAGAGGAGATCAAGCGCGGGGTTCATGCCAACATCCAGTCACCAGGGCAGGCTGCGATGGCGCGTAGCCATGGCAAGAGCCCTGCTTGTCTTGGTGTCGGAAGCCGGAATGCAGGTTCAAGCGAGCGCGAGAGAGAGCATATCCGCAGACCCCCACTCTGGTGCGCGCTGGACGTTGCAGTACGGCGCAAATAGAAAACGTTGGGGGCGCGGGTGACGCTGTTGATGCAGTATCTGGAAAGAGCCCTTCAGCTCGAGAAGCTGGCGCAGAGCGAACAGGACACAGCGTTCAAGAGCCAGTTGTTGGATCAGGCGCGGGCCTACAGGAAATTGGCAGCGAAGCGCGCCAAAGACTACGGCCTTCCCGCTCCGAGCCAACTCGATCCCTCGTCCGCGATCTGAACAACGAGATTGCCCGCCCGCCGACAGCCCGGGCGAGCGTCTTATCTGGCGCTGCGGCGCCCCCTGTGATCGGCAGGGCAAAAAGAACCCGCCTCCGGAGTCCAGGGGAAGAACGGAGGGGCGTTGCCGCACCCAACGCTAAAGGCACCCGAAGGCGGGGCCGCAAAGGACTTAAGTTTACCAACGGAGGACGACTGAAATATTTGCGCCGGCCTCCGCCTAAACGATAACAAGCTCGGCGGGAGGGTTCAAGACAGGCCCCTGATTGCGACTTCATACATGTAATCGATATCTCTTGGGTCGCCCTGGAAGGCACCGCCTGCGATCTGGCGGTGTGGGACGTGATGTTGGGTGGTCACCGCAGCGAACCCGTCGCGAGTCCTGGCCGACCGCGGCATCCCGTTCGCCTTCGCAAGCCGCTACGGGGCCGATGGACTCCCCGATGGTTTTCGCGATCGTTCGCTTCTGCGGAAGCCGTTCCTATCGACATGCTGGAACGTTGCATCGCCAAACTCCTGTCAGTCGGCTCATCGACACAAAGGATGGAACTTTAGCCTGCGTCAGTTCTTTTGCGTTCATGCCACGCTACTTCTTCAACATTACCCATGAAAGACGGCAGATCGACGAGGTCGGAGAAGACCTCCCCGACAAACACGCCGCCTGGAAAGAAGCGACTGTTACGGCCGGTCAGATATTGCAAGGCATCGATGGCGACCTGCGGCCTGGCCGCGAGTGGCGGATGGAGGTGACGGATGAATCTCGAAACACCCTTTTCGTGCTGCGTATCAGCGCCGAAAGACCTCGTTGAGAACGTCGGAGTGTTCCACCATGCGTAACAAAAGGCGCAGGTTCAAACAAACCACGCCCTTGGAAGAGCGCATCACTGCGGCGGCAGAGGCCCTTAGAGATAAAGCGAGCGCCTTGCCTGCCGGGGACCAGCGGGATGCTGTTCTCAGGAGGCTGGAATCAATCGAAGCCGGACGAGACATTGTCGACTTCTTGATAGTCCGGAGCGGGACAGAAGCCAGACCTTGACGGCAAGCTTCAAGTCGCGAGTTCCGGCCGGTCGACCGTCGCTGCCCCCCGCGCGCAGCGAGGAGCGCAAGACGACTTGCGGGTGCTCAGTCCGAACGGATCAAGCTTTAATCGAATGCAATGATGCGGCTTCGGCGGAATGAAATCTCTTCGCGCCACGCTGGCACATGTCCGTTCTCCGGAGAGAGCCGATGTACTACATCGCCGCCACATTGCTTGGACTGTCAGGACTGTTCTATTCGGCGGGCCATCACGAGCTCGGCTCGTTCGGTTCCGACGTGTGCGCCTATGGCAGCGTGTTCTGCGACAGCCCAGGCGTCGTCTTCACCGGCGCGGCGCTGTCTGCCGCCTGGGGCATGTTCGTCAGCATAAAGTAGGGAAACACAAGAAAAAACTAGGGCGCCCATCCGATGCAGGGCGTCAACGCCACCCGTCACACCGCCAACTCCTTGCGAACGGCGGCTGCCGAATTGCCGACCTTGTCGACGGCGTGTTGCAGCTCCTCCCTGGAGACGCCGAGCGCATGGCTCCAGTACTTGACCTCCCAAGCCTCGTGCATGTTGATCTTGCTGCGATCCGGCTGCTCGCGCTTCGTCAGATGGTCCATCGCGACGTCCTCCCTTGCCAGAAGAACGCCACCGCCGCGCAGCCGTTCCTGCAACCGGCGCCCTCGTATCGCGCCGCAAGCGGACCAACAACTCGACTTGATAAATGTTAGGTCACGCGTGCCACGAGGCTCACCGCACTTAACATTTGTTGTATTGGCCCATTTCGCTAACGCATCGTCCACAATGTTGAGAAGCCGGGGCGGCGTCATTTAACCTTTGTTGTCAACAGCAAGCCGGGGTCTGTGCTTTTTGGCCCACACGCGCTCAGGCGCGTAGGGGATCGGAAGAACAGTGACAAGCGACATGATCTGGGCGCCGCTGTTTCAGCGCCTGAAAACGACGACCGGCGCCGATGACCGGGATCTGCAGGCCCTCGCGGCGCTGCCGTTCACGCTCCGCAACTTTCGCGAAAACCAGACGGTGCTGCGCGACGGCGAGCAGCCGGGCGAATGCTGCCTGATCGCCGACGGATTCTGCGTCCGCTCCAAGACGATCGCAGACGGCCGGCGCCAGATCCTGTCGATCCACATTCCGGGCGATCTGCCCAACTTGCAAAACCTCCACTTCCCCACGGTCGATCACGACCTGATCGCGCTGTCCGATTGCACGCTGGCCTTCGTCGCGCTTAAGGCACTGAACGACCTCATCGGCGAGCGACCTGGCGTCGGCGACATGTTCTGGCGCGACACGCTGGTGGATGCCGCCGTGTCCAGGGAATGGATCGTCAATGTCGGGCAACGCTCAACCTACAACCGGCTTGCGCATTTGATCGTCGAGTTGCGCGAACGGCTGCGCCTGATCGGTCGCGTGATCGACAACACCTTCGCAATTCCGCTGACCCAGGAGCAACTCGGCGAATCCATGGGCGTGACCAGCGTTCACACCAATCGCATACTGCGCGAATTGCGCATCGACGGCGTTCTGGAGCTTCAGCGCGGCACCGTGCGAATTCTCAACGAGAACAAGCTGCAGGATCTTGCCCAGTTCGACGGCCGCTATCTGCATCTGGCGCCGTCGTTTTAGGCGGACCGGCTGGCCGGCCATGGAACTTTTCGGCTATGCTCGCGCTTAGACCTTGAATTCGTAAATTCCGGAAGATCAGCCCCTGTCGAACCGATCGCAACATCACCCCGCCAAGCACGAGCGCTCTGACGCGCCGGCGAAGTCCGCTCCGATGCTGCTGCAACGGCTCGGTCCTGGTCTGATCACGGGGGCTGCCGACGACGATCCGTCGGGGATTGCCACCTACTCCCAGGCCGGCGCGCAGTTCGGCTACGGGCTGCTCTGGACGATCTTTCTGACCCTGCCCTTCATGATCGCGATCCAGCTCGTCAGCGCGCAGATTGGCCGGGTCACCGGCAAGGGGTTAGCGGCGAACGTCCTTCAGCTCGCACCGCGCTGGATCGTGATGGGGCTCGTGACGCTGCTTGTCGTCGCCAACACTTTCAACATCGCCGCCGACATCGCGGCCATGGCGGAGGCGCTCTCGCTGGTCATTGGCGGGCTCAACCACGAGCACGCGCTGATCTTCGCGGCGGGCTCGACGCTGCTCCAGGTGTTCGTACCCTATCGCCGCTATTCTCCGGTGCTGAAATTCCTGACACTGACACTGTTCGCCTATGTCATCACCGCCTTCACGGTCAAGATCCCGTGGAGCACGGCGCTGCTTGCGACGGTGTGGCCGAAGGCGGACGTCAACGCGGATTATTTCATGATGGTGGTCGCAGTTCTCGGCACGACCATCAGTCCGTACCTCTTCTTCTGGCAGGCGTCGCAAGAAGTCGAGGAGATGAACCAGGGCAAGCGCGACAAGCCGCTGCGCGACCTGCCGAGCGGCGGCGACCCTGAAATCGCGCGCATCAAGACTGATACGGCCATCGGCATGCTGCTGTCGAACAGCATTGCCTTCTTCATCATCCTCACCACGGCGGCGGTGTTGAACGCAAACGGAGTCACCAACATCAGTTCGGCGACGCAAGCGGCCGAAGCGCTGCGGCCACTCGCCGGCGACTTCACCTTCGCGCTGTTCGCGCTCGGCATCATCGGCACGGGACTTTTGGCAATCCCGGTGCTGGCGGGCTCGGCGGCTTATGGCGTTGCGGAAATTTTCGGCTGGCGTGCGACGCTGGAGGCCCGGCCGGAGAAGGCGGTCGGCTTCTACACCATCATTGCGGCCGCGACCGTGATCGGCTTCGGCCTCGGCTTCACGGGCATCGACTCCATCCACATGCTGGTGTGGAGCGCCGTGCTCAATGGCATCGTCGCAGTCCCCATCATGGCCATGATGATGCTGATCGTCTCGAACGGGACGATCATGGGACGCTTCAAGGCCCGGTCATGGCTGGTCGCACTGGGCTGGCTCGGCACTGCGCTGATGGCGCTGGCCGTCCTCGCCTTGCTCGGCTCGTCCGCGATCGGCTAGAGCGGCGACAGCGCTGCCGAAATCTGCGAAGCGATCACGAAAGCCGCGAGCACGGCCGGCACGCTGATGAACCGCAAGAACTGGTCGACTGAAAGCATTGATGTCCCCCCAAAGACAAAAGCACCCTCGCCCGCCGCGCTACTCCACCCCTTGCGCGACGTGCTGACCGGCCGTCAGAAACCGATCTGAAACAGCGGCCCCACTCATCGTGAGAAGCGCCAGAACCGAAATCACGGCCAGAAACTGCATGTCCCATTGATCGGTTCCGATTGTGGCCAAATCGGTCTAGGTTTGGCGCAATTTCAGGACGATCCAAAGAAAGATAAATCCCCCCGGATTCTACGGGTTTTCGCCAAGGGGGCCTGAAAATCGACGCTCGGCCAAGTGTTTGCAGGCTTCACTGCGGTCGGCCGTTAGCCTAACAATTGTGGCTGTGCCCGGGCTTGCGACAAAACCAAAAACGCCCGGCCAGCCGACAGGGAGTGACATGACGACATCATCAAGAGCAACAAGCCTCGAGATCCTCGCCTGCGACGCCGGCTGGAGGAACTATCACTTCGTCAGGGTCACGACGGAGGACGGCATCGTCGGCTGGAGCGAGTTCGACGAAGGCTTCGGCTCGCCCGGCGTCGGCGCGGCGATACAGCGCCTGTCCGCGCGTGTGATCGGCCAGAACGTCTTCCAGCACGAGCGTATTTATGCCGAGCTGTTCGCCGCCACGCGCCCCGCCGCTGGCGGCGTTGTCGCGCAGGCGCTCGGTGCGATCGAGAATGCGTTGCTCGACGCCAAAGCGAAATGCCTGGGCGTGCCATGCTACGAGCTGCTCGGCGGCAAGATCCGCGACCGTGTCAGGGTCTACTGGTCGCACTGCGCGACGTGGCGGATCAATCATCCCTCCTGGTACAAGCTGCCGATCGAAAATCTCGATGGCGTCAAGGCGATGGGCCGCGAAGTGCGCGAGAAGAAATTCACCGCACTCAAGACCAACATCTTTTCTTACGACGAGGGTAAACCAACGGGCTGGCGGCCCGGTTTCGGCTCGCCCTTCGCCCCCGAGATCAATGTCGACCGCAAGACCCTGCGCGACCTGCGCATGCATCTGGAAGCGATCCGCGACGGCGCGGGTCCTGACGTCGATATCCTGCTCGATTGCAACTTCAACGCCAAGACCGAAGGCTATTTGAAGATCCTGCGCGAGATCGCCGATCTCGACATGTTCTGGATCGAGATCGACAGCTTCAATCCAGAGGCTCTCGGCTATATCCGCAGGCAGAGCCCACATCCTGTCTCGTCCTGCGAGACGCTGCTCGGCTTGCGCGAATTCCTGCCCTATTTCCATGAGCAGGCGATGGACGTGGCGATCATCGACACGCCCTGGAATGGCGTGTGGCAATCGATGAAGATCGCATCAGCCGCGGAAGCCTTCGAGGTCAATGTCGCGCCGCATAATTTCTACGGCCATCTCTGCTCGATGATGAACGCACACTTCTGCGCGGTCGTGCCGAACCTGCGCATCATGGAGATCGACATCGACCGCCTCGCCTGGGACCACGAGCTGTTCACGCATGAGCCCAAGATTCAAGATGGCCATCTGATTATTCCGGACCGTCCCGGCTGGGGCACCGAGCCGAACGAGGAAGCGCTTCGCGCCCATCCGCCGAAGACGAGCGGCGGTCTCCTCGGCTACGGTCGCAAAAACTGACGCTTACGGCGTCACAGGATTGACGGTCGGGGATGTCTTAGGCCCCGGCCGCTCCGGCTCGACAGGAGATTTCGGTTCGGTCGGAAGCACCTTGGCGCCCACTGCGCGGGCGGCCTCGCCCGTAGTCGCAAACATTGCGACATGAGCCGGCTGAGTCTTGGCACGGCTCCACGGCCCGTGATCGACGACCAACATAGCAGCAATCGTCAAGGCGGCCACAATCATCGCGATCACACCGGGATGGCGCAGCGCCGAGGATATGGAATTTCCGAAGCGATCGGTTATCATCCAAGAACCCATACGTTTTCCTCTCGCAGGATAATTCGAATAATGCCCGCGAGTTCCGCACCCGACTAAGGCAAGTTCCGAGCCATCGCCCGGAACTCGACCATTTCGCTTCATTTCACGTCCGGCCGTGCATCGCCGACAAATTTGTCGCGGTTCGGCATTTTGATTGCGGCGAGCGATTTGGCATCCAGCTTTGCATCCGCTCCAACCAATCCATTCAAATTCAGGATGTAGGCCGACACCGCGTACACGTCTTCATTGCTGAGCGACTGCGGCGCGTTCTGCGGCATGGCGCGGCGAATATAGTCGAACAACGTTGGTGCATACGGCCAATAGCTACCGATAGTACGTACCGGCTTCGCTGTGCCAATCGTTCCTTGGCCGCCGACAAGACGGTCACCAACTCCGCCCTCGCCGTTGTCCCCGTGACACGACGAGCATTGCTGAGCGAACACCTCGCGTCCGTGGCTAACTGAACCGCTTCCCGTCGGAAGGTTGCTGCCGTCGCGCCCGACGTCGATATTCCAGCCTGCGATCTCGGCCGCCGTCGCCGGTCGCCCGATGCCATAGGCACTTTGTGCCTGCGCGGCGCTCGCAAAGGCACATACGACGATGGCAACAGCGAGGGTGTAGATCTCACGCCAGCGCATTGGTCACCTCGCCGTCAGCCGCGATGCGCCAGGGCCAGATTGCATTGTTGTGGTAGAAATAATTCTCGCCGCGCACCGCGAGCAGCTCGGCCAGCGTCGGCTGTACATAGCCGGTCTCATCGATCGCGCGACTCTGAATCACCGCAGGCTTGCCGTCCCATTGCCAGGGCAAACGGAAGCGCGTGAGGGCACGGGTCAGCACCGGCTCCTGCAGTCGGGCGTCTTGCCAACTCTTGCCGCCATCGACGGACACCTCGACGCGTTTGATCTTGCCGTGGCCACTCCATGCGATGCCGGTGATTTCGTGAAAGCCGGGCGCGCTCAGGCGCTGACCGCCCGACGGACGCGTGATGATCGACTTGGCCTCCATGTAGAAGGAGAACTCGCGTGCCGTACCGTCAGGCAGGAGATCAGTGTATTTCGAGGTCTCTTCGCGCGAGTAAGCGGGCTCCGTCGTCACGTGCAGGCGCCGGAGCCATTTCACGTTCATATTGCCTTCAAAGCCAGGCAGAAGCAGCCGCAACGGATAGCCTTGCTGCGGCCGCAGCCGCTCGCCGTTCTGGCTGTAGACCAGCATGGCATCATCGAGGCATTTCTCGATGGGAATGCTTCGGGTCAGCGCTGCCGCGTCGGCACCTTCGGCAACGATCCATTTGGCCTCGGGCTTCAACCCGGCCTCCTGAAGGACCAGTTTCAAGCTGACGCCGGTCCATTCCGCGCAGCTCAGCAGGCCAACGAGATCCGATGCCGTCTTGCCATAGGGCTTGGTGTAACCAGGATTTCCCGAGCATTCGAGAAAGTGGATGCGCGACTCCGACGGAAAACGTCGCAGATCATCCACGGTGAAGATCAGCGGGCGTTCGACGAGGCCATGCAGCATCACTCGATGCTGCGCTGGGTCGATGGTCGGAACGCCGCCGTGATGGCGCTCGTAAAACAGGCCATTCGGCGTAATGATACCGTCGAGCTCTTGCAATGGCGTCCGGCCAGACGCGGAGATGTACTGTTTGAGGTTCTTCGAGATGTTCTTGACGACCCCCTTCTCGAACTGCGATGGCGCACCGTAAGGTTGGCTTCCCATGGGATCGCCGGGTGCCTTCATCCAATCGGGGACGTTGGGCGGAAGGTTTTCCGTCTCGGCGGCAGCCGACACACCGGCTCCAAGGACCACGCCACCTGCCACCGCACTGCTGCCTTGCAGAAAGCGCCGGCGTGTGGCCCTCGCAGGTTTGTCACGGGTGTCGATCGTGTTTCTCATGGCGAACCCTCGGCTGAATGTCCGCCCGCATAAGACCTTCCGCGAACAGCTTTTGCAATTCGCGTGCATTTCAAAAGCAGGCGATTTGGATCAGGACTGACCTAAATCCAACGGCTGCGACAGCGGTTCCATTCTTTGCAATGCGAAAGCCGCTCGCGTCACTCACCCGGCACGATTGCATTGCTGGGCGTCGGGCGATCGATGATTTGCTCGCCGAACAGGCTGCCGATCAGTTCGACCGCGGTGCGTGCCGTACGGCCACGTTCATCCAGGAACGGATTGAGCTCGACGATATCGACCGACCCCACCACGCCTGAATCGTGCAGCAACTCCATGATCAGATGCGCCTCGCGATAGGTCGCGCCCCCCGGCACCGTGGTCCCGACACCAGGCGCGACGCAAGGGTCGAGAAAATCGACATCGAAGCTGACATGCAGCACGCCGTTGTTCGCCTTGACGCGCTCGATGACGCGGCGGATCAGCACCGCGACGCCAAACTCATCGATCTGGCGCATGTCGACAACCCTGATACGGCGCGCACGCATCAGCTCCTTTTCGAGCTTGTCGATTGAGCGCGCGCCGAACAGATCGAGCCTGTCAGGATCGATCGAAGCGCGCGGATCATCACCCAGGAGCCCGTCAAGGCCCGGCTCGCCGCATAGGAAGGCCGCCGACATGCCATGCATATTCGCCGTGATAGTCGTCTCCGGCGTGTTGTAGTCGGCATGCGCGTCGAGCCAAAGCACGAACAGGTCGCGTCCGCGCTCCTGCCAATGGCGCGCCATCGCATTGACCGACCCCATCGACAATGTGTGATCGCCACCGAGGAAGATCGGCAAGGCGCCGGTCTGTGCAATCTCATAGCCGCGACGACTGAGGAGGCGCGTCCAGCGCTGGATTTCGCGATAGTGATTGGCCTTCTCTGGCGGCCTGTCGGCGAAATCCCTGACCTCGGCCACCGAAAGATCGCCGTAATCGACGACTTCGAAATCCAGGCTTTCGAGCAGCATTGCAAGGCCGGCGGTCCGCAACGCCGCAGGGCCCATCAAGGTGCCGCGTTGCGAAGCGCCCATGTCGATGGGAGCGCCGAGCAACGCGATGCGCCGGGCTCGATCCGTGATGGTCCGATCGGTCACGGCAATCTCCTGAGATCAGCAAGGCTGCAACAGCGTAACAGAGATTCGCATCCGTCGTTTCACGGGGGAGCAGGAACAAAATCCCGCACACCGCATTTTCCCAGCAAGGCCGGCACCCGCCGTTCAGAACGGCGCCTGTCGCGGATAGCCAAAGGTCTTCGGGCCCGCTGTTCAAAACGAGCGCACGCGCGGATAGCCAAAGGTGCCGGCCTCAGTTTTCCGTCAGGTCTGGAGGTCGCAAGCTTGAGCACGGACATACCGCAGCCCGATCCCCAGCCCGGCATGGCCGAGCGCGCCATCGATGCAGCCACCGATGTGTCTCACACCATCGGCGAGGTCGCCGGAGGGTTGCGTGCTGCCGTCGATTGCCTCACTGTCGCGATCGATGAAGCGCGAAAGCCCGGACGACCGCTGTCGACAGTGGCGGCCATTACGCGCGAGGCGCCCCTCGCCAGCCTTTTCGTCGCTTTTCTCTTTGGCGTAGCGGTTGCACGCCGGCGCCAGGGATAAGCACCGAAAGAGCTCAGGCCGCGCTGACGGCTTCGAGTTCAGCCGCCAAGAATTGCTTCTCGAATGCGTCCGCAGGCATCGGACGGCCGAAGAAGTACCCCTGCCCTTCCTCGCAACCCATGCTGATCAGGAAGTCTGCCGTCGCGCGGTTTTCAATACCTTCGGCGACGACCGTGAGGCCAAGCTGCTTGCTGAGGCCAATCGTCGAACCCACGATGGCGGCGTCGTCGGAATCTGCGAGCAAGTCGAGCACGAACGAGCGGTCGATCTTGAGTCCATCGAGTGGGAACTTCTTGAGGTAGCTCAAGCTTGCATAGCCCGTTCCGAAGTCGTCGAACAGGATACGCACGCCGAGCTGCTGGATCCGCTTGAACATGTCGAGCACCCGGACCTCGTCGTGCAGCAGAATGTCCTCGGTCACTTCGATCTCGAGCAGCGATGGGCTGAGCCCCGTCGTTCTCAGCAGTTCCGCAACCGAATGAGCGAGATCGCCGGAGTGGAGCTGCGATGGCGACAGGTTGATTGCGACACGTACGGCATTGCCCGACAATTCCCACGCGCGCGCCTGTCGGCCCGCCGTCTCCATCACCCAGCTCGCGATGCGCTCGGACAGCGCCGACGTGTTGACCACGGGCATAAACTCTCCGGGCGAGACGTAGCCACGCACAGGGTGCCGCCAGCGGATCAGCGCTTCGGCGCCGACCAGGCCGCCGTCGATCAGACGAATTTGCGGCTGATAGAACAGCTCGAATTCGCCTCGGTCCGCGGCAAGCGCCAGTTCGCTCTCCAGCATCAACCGGCTTTCCAGCTCCTGCCTGATCGCGCTCTCGAACATCACATGGCCGCCGCGCCGGGTCAGCTTTGCCTTGGTCAGCGCAAGATGGCCATTGCTCAGGAGATCGTCCGCATTCTGTCCGCCTTCCGGATACACGGCGACGCCGATGCTGATCTTGACCCGATGCTGACGCGTGCTCGTGACGAGCGGCGCTTCGAACGCATGCGCAATCCGCTCGGCGAATGCGGCAATCGTCTCGCGAGCGTCGCCGCAGTCGAGCGCAATCGCGAACTCGTCGCCGCTGAGCCGGGCGACGACCGCTTTTCCACCAACTTCGGTCCGCAGGCGTTCGGCAACGGCGCGCAGCACGAGATCTCCGGCCGAATGGCCGAGCATATCGTTGATCCGCTGAAAGCCGTCGAGCCCAAGCACGAGCAGCGCCGCCTCGGAGGATCGCCGCTCCGCCGCCGCAATCAGGCTGGCCAGCTTTGCATGCAACGTATTTCGATTGGCAAGGCCTGTCAGCGCATCATGCTCGGCGAGATATCTGACGCGTTCGGCCTCTCGCTTGCGGGCGGAAATATCGCGCAGGATTGCGCCGTATTGGAAGCCGTCCGTTCCCTGCCAACCCGAGAAACTCGCCTCGACCGGGAAGATTTCGCCATTCTTGCGCCGGCCTTCGAACTCGACGACGACGGCGCCTCCGGGGACCAGCAGCGCCTGGCGCGCAGCATCGCGGATGGCGAAGGCTTTCGTACCGGCTTCTGCCGGAATCGCACAAAGCGTTCCGAAGGGGTGACCGATGATTTCGGTCGGCATGTAGCCAAAGATCGCGCTTGCGCCAGGATTCCACACCGTGATCCGGTGATGTTCGTCGGTGCAGACCAGACCATCGCCGAGCGACATCGCGATACGATGAAAGCGGCTCTCGGCGATGCGTCCCAAGAGGCTGCGGAAATCGATCTCGTCCAGCGCGATGGCTGTCAGGTAGGCGATGATCGCGATGTGGAAGAGCGACGTGTCGATGACGAGCGGCCAACGCTGTTGCACGAGGATCGCAGTTAGTTCGATACCGGCTCCAGCGGCCACCAGGATCGCGACGCGGACACCCGGCGCGACACGGCGCCACGAATGCATCATCAGCAGGCAGATCACGGCAAGGCCAAGGATCATGCCGAAATCGGACGTCCAGCGGAGCATCCGGTTCTGAAGGACCGATTCTGCTGCCAGCGCCTGGAGAACGGGTCCGGCCAGGATGCGGCCGTTGGGAACGCTGAACCGGTCGCCCAGCTCGAGGGCGGTGGCACCGACAATGACCTTCTTGTCCTTCAACTTATCGAGCGCGGTGGCATCGCCTCGCAGCACGTCGACATAGGAAACAACAGGAATGGAAGCAGCTCGAATGCTGAAGTCGATCAGGAACGGCGGCCGCCGATTGGCGTCCTGCCCGGCCAGCACCACCGCCATCGACGGCATCCGGGTATCATCGAGTTTTTCCGCAACAGGATAGCGGCGAACGAGCCCGTCGGATTCGACCGCGACATTGACGACGGCCGGCCAGGATTGATTGCCAAACGGCTTCAGAGGGCGATTGATGTGAGCCGCGCCACCATTGGGCGTCGGCTGCTTGAACGACGGCAGGATCGTCGAGCCTCCAACCTCCCGAAGTGCGGCGAGGAAGGCTTCATCAGCGGTCGGATCAGACGGCGAGCTGAAATCGATGTCGAGGGCCACATCCTGCGCGCCTGCGGCCTCGAGCCTGTGCAGGAGGTCGGCATGCAGGCTGCGCGGCCAGGGCCAAACGCCAATCTGATCGATCGAAGGGGCATCGATGGCGACCACGACGACGTTGCCGGTGGCGGAACGCGACTCCCAGGCAAAGCGCAGATCGGTGAGCGCGTTACGCAGCGCGCCGTGCCATCCCGTGGACAACACGACCGCCAACGCGATCACGACAAGGATATGTGGCCGATAGCGTTTCACCCGATCCTCCCGCGCACCCGCTTTCGACGGACGCGCCCCATTGTCCCCTTACGAAAGCGCTTTAGTGGCGGTGGCCATTCCCGTGGCCATTGCCATTGTTGCCGTTGCCGCCGCCATTTCCGTTGCCGTTACCGTTATTGCCTTTGCCGTTACCGGTGGCGCCACCGTTCCCGTTGCCGTTACCTTGATTGCCATTGCCGTTGCCGGTGGTTTTGGTGTCGCTCTGGCCATTCTTGTTACCGTTGCCATCGGAGGCTCCGGTGGTCGCGTCGCCGCTCGATCCCGCGCTCGTAGCAGCGGTTGTTGTGCCTGATGACGTCGATGAAGCACTTGCAGCCGATGATCCACTGCCGCTGACACTAACGGCCGAAACCGTAGCGCTGTTGCCGGCCGTGGTTGTCGTGTTCGACTTGCTATCGCTCCACACCGTATCAGTGCTGGCATTCGCATTGCGAACCTGCCCTGGCGCGACGGCGTTGCGGGCGAGCCCTTGGGTGACCTTGTGGAAGTTCAGTTTGACCTCGCCGAGCGAGCCCGAGATGTGCACGACGCCGGCCTTGGATGCGTGAGTTACACTGGCCTGATGCGAATGCGTCGGGGCGCCGGCCGTCTTGGTGCCCTTCTCGATCGCACCAAGCGCATGGATCGCATGGCCGTTCGTCGCATTGCGCGGCGTGGACAGGCCCGACTTGGGCACAGGCACACGCTCGATCGTCGAGGCGCGCGGTTTGCCTTGCTCGATCGGATTGAAGGTGCCGGAGCCACTCAGGCTGAGGCCGGGCTTGCCGTGCTCGAAGGCAGTGGCCACCTGGCCGGGCATCACTTGGGCGACTTGGCCGGTCTTGAAATCGGAGACTTCAACCTGGCCGCGGAGCACGCCAACCTTAGTGCTGCCCGCACCCACCGTGACACTGAAATGCGTGCCCTTCACCACTGCCGCCAGATACGGCGTCTCGACTTCGAAATGCTTGACGTTGCGCTTCTCGACCTCGAGCAGGATCGAACCCGCCTGCTGAATGATGGTGGTCGAAAGTCCCTCCTTCTTCTCAGCCGGCACGCCGACCACTGAGTTGGGAGAGATCAGAATCGTCTCTTCGCCGCGAGCGAGCAGGACGCGGCCGTTTCGCCCTGTGCGAATGGTATCGCCCGGCTTCAACGTCTCCTGCTGATTTAGCGACACCTGCTGCGCGCCACTGGTGGCGAGCCAGACCTCACCCGACGACTTGCTGACCGACCAGACGCCGTCATCCGCAGCGGACGCACTCGACGCCGTTCCCAGGATCAGCGCTGCCGTTACGGCGCATCGCATTCCAATTCGGACAAGCATGAGGAGCCTCCGTCTGAGTTACTTCGGGCCTCAGACGTATCGGAAATCACTCAACATCGGCTTAGCGGGAACAGGCCAGCCGGGCGTGCCCATTAACCGAACATTGACCATAAAAAACTATGAAAAATCATGCGGCTACTAGATCCTTACCGGCTCCACGAGACTTCTCCGTCAAACTACGGAGAACGGTCGGCGTGCGGCGCCTGCGGCCGGTATCTTGCTGCCGCACTGGTACTGTTGGCGCCGACATTTACGGGAATCCCCCATGCATTCGCGCAACAGGCGAACCAGCCGGGATTCAACCCGCGTCAGCCCGAGAAATACTTTGAAAACCAAACCGAGCAGGAATCCCTTGGCCGGCCTCCGGTGAAGCTGCCCTCGGTCGGCCGGCCCAATACCGGGGGGGATACCAGGCCGCAATTCGTACTGCGCGGCATTAACATCAGCGGCGCACATGCCATCCCCTACGATCGCATCGCCGCGGTCTACCAGTCCTATCTCGGCAGGCAGGTCTCGCAGGCCGATCTGGCCACAATCGCCGGCGCGATCAGCGATCTCTACCGCGCCCAGGGTTTCCATCTGAGCCGGGCGATCGTACCCGCGCAGGACATCGCCGACGGCCGCGTTCGGATCGAGGTGATCGAAGGCGCCATCGTGGAAACCGAGCTCAAAGGCGACGGCGCCGAGCAGTTTGGCATCAGGCCGATGTTCGGGCCGATCCTGGCCGAGCAGCCGTCGCGCCTGGCAACGCTCGAACGCCAGCTCTACCTCATCAGCGGCCGGCCGGGAGTCCGGATCACCGATACAGCGCTGGAGGAGATCGGTGGTACGACCGGTCGCTTTCGCCTCACCGTCTACGTGAAGACGTGGCATGTCTTCACCTCATTCGGCCTGGACAATCTCGGCTCGTCATCGGTCGGTCCGTGGCAAACCTATGCGACGGGCGCGTTCAATTCCTATCTCACGCCGGGCGACACCCTCGCCGTCAACCTGTCGACCATCGCCAACGACCCACGCGAGCTCGGCTTCTCGCGGCTGTCCTATGATGCTCCGGTCGGCGTCGACGGCGTGAGGCTCGGCGGCTCCGTGCTGTACAGCGCGGTCAGGCCTGGCGATGCGCGCCGCCTCGCCAGCGACATCACAACGACCGAAGCGTTCGAACTGCGGGCCAGCATCATCCCGCTCCAATCGCAATCGTCTACGCTGACCGTGACTGCGGCGACGACCTACAGCAATGTATCGGAGCACGATCTTTACGGCCCCTGGTACAACGACCATATCAGGACCGCGAGCCTCACCGCCGACTATAAGCTGCAGGACAATTTTGGCGGCACCAACTACGCGACGGTGGCCTTCCGCCAGGGCCTCGACATCTTGGGCGCCTCGCATTTCAACGACGACCTGTTGTCGCGCGATGGCGCATCCTCGAATTTCTCGGTCCTGAATGTCTGGTTCACGCGCTACCAGACGCTCACCGATGCCTGGTCGCTCAAGCTGTCCGCGGCGGGCCAGACCGCATCGCGGCCGCTGTTCACGTCGCAGCAATTCTATCTCGGCGGCGCAGCCTTCGGCCGCGGCTATGGTGCGGCCGAGATCAGCGGTGACAATGGTCTCGCCGGCTCGCTCGAAGTTCGCTTCGACCAGAAGCTCGATTACCGCTACTGGAGCGGGTACCAGCTCTACGCCTTCAGCGACGCCGGCGCCGTCTGGAACGACGGCTACCGGCTGAGCGACGGCCTGGCGCTGACGTCAGCCGGCGCCGGCGTGCGATTCTTCCTACCGCAGGATCTCACGGCAGATTTGGGCGTGGCCGTGCCCCTGAGCTACCGGGCGCCCGACAATGAGCGCCGCAGCCCTCGGTTCCTCTTCACCCTGTCGAGCGCCTTCAGGCTCTGCCCCGAGCGCGGCAGAAGTGGCTGCCTTTAGCTAGCTGCGACCTTCGCCGCGATGCGGCCCTTTTGGGGCCTTCCTCACAAACTTGCCTAAATTTAATCCCGTAGCCCGGTCACGATCGCTCGATCCGGACGTTTTCAATAGCCATGTTCAGTCAAAAGTGATTGAGACGGAACCATGAAGAGGGTTTTTGCAGTCCTGGCTTTTCTCTGCATCCTTGCGGCAGGCCAGTACATTGTCGTCAGCAAATTTGCGATCCGCCACGAGATGCTGACTTTGTTCGACGCGTCGCGTCAGCGACCGATCTTGGTCGAGATCGCGGTCCGGCGCGACTACGAGACCAAGGCCAATCTCGGTCTCTGGAAGCTTCCGATCGCCATCATCAGCAACGGCAACACCGTCAAAGCGACCGAGTACTCTTTCCTCGCCAACGTGCTTGCGGCGCGCGGCTATCTGGTCGCCAGCATCCAGCAGGACCTGCCGAGCGATCCGCCTCTGATGACCCATGTCGGCCAGCAATATGTCGGCCGCCGCGAGGTCTATATGCGCTGCGAAGCCAATATCATTTTCGTGCTGAACACGTTGAAGGGCCGGCAGCAGAATGCCGACTACGACCACATCACGCTGGTCGGTCACTCCAACGGCGGCGACGTCTCAATGTATGTGGCTCAGCAGCATCCTGAGCTCGTGTCGAAGGTCATCACGCTCGACAATCTCAGAGTGCCCTTCGTCCTGAGCGACCACATGAAGATCCTGTCGTTCCGCTCGAAGGATCCACATTTCCAGACCGATCCCGGCGTGCTGCCAACGCCAGAAGAGGCCAAGGCGCTCGGTATCGACATCGTCAATACCGGCGCCCAGCACACCGACATGAGCGATCGTGGGCCCGACTCGGTCAAGGAGAATATCCAGGCGACGCTTGACCACTTCCTGCGCGACAGCGCCAGCAGCGCGCTCGCACCCGCCAATACGACGAGCCCGATGATCATGAACCCCGGCGACTACTAGCCGGGACCCTTTGCGGCAGATCAACGCAACTCCATGCCGGCCACGATAGAAGGGCCGCACAGCATCGGAGAGGCGCGTGTCCCACCATACCGAAAGGCTTGATACGAAGAGCCTCGATATCGAGAGCCTTGGCTTGCCCCCGGCGAGAATGCCCGGTCTCGTACGCCATTTCTATCGGGCGGCCCGCAGGCTGGTGCGATCGATCATCGCCCGCATCGACCTCTCGCAATTTCCGGGATCGTGCTGCGGCTGAGCGTACGGTCCGCAAGCGAGCGCTTACGGGTGATGAGATGCGCGCGGGCACGAGACGCGTTTGGCTTCTGCTCGCGACGGTCCGCCAAGCCCTCAAAGTGCAAATCTCTGCCGGGTGAACCGACAGGGATCAGCGGAAAGGATGATGGACGGCGGATGCATCCGGTCGGCCATCATGGACCAGCAGCGAGATCGCAATACGCATCTCGCTGCTGCGTAGGCTTCAATCGGAGACGCGCCAGATCAGGATTTACCTTTGCCGGGCTGCATGAAGTTGCCCGTCATCTGGCGCATGTGATCGCCGGCATTGGTGAACTGGCTGCGCAGGAACTCTGACTGGATCCGCATCGCCTCCTGAACGTCAGTTGCGTGCACCAGCTTGCGGGCATGCTCGAAGGCCGCCTTCATGTTCTGCTCGGTAAAGGCGAGTGCCTGCTTGGACACGTCCGCGCCCGCACCTGGAACGGACGACATCGACTTGGTGGCGGCATCGAAAAACATGCCGAATGCCTTCTCGGCCTGGTCGATGGTTTTCTCGGCCAGGTCACGCAGTTCGGCCGGAACTTCGAGCTTCGGTTCGATCATGGTCGCACTCCTCCCTCTTTTTCCTCCTGACTACCACATTTGCCGCACCGCTCGCCAGCGGCCACGCACCCGGCAATGGCCGCCATCTTGCGGTCCGTCTCCGGCCGGGAGGATAGACGATGCGGAATATCGGCGCGTAACCGGGCTTAAGACAAGGGGTGTTCGGGGAGTGTTTCGTCGGTGACGAGGTCTTCGACGAGCTTGATGACCTCGAAGCGCTGGCGCGGCGCGAGCTTGAGAAACGCGCGCAGCAGGCGGAGACTCTCGACTGTGCCTGTCGCGGGCGCACCGAGCTTGAGATGCAGTTCAGCCGCGAAATTGAGGTTTTTCATCTCGCACCTATGACAGGATCGGCCCTTTGGACCGGACATCGGACGCCCGATGGAGGACCGGATGACGTCACCGAACGCCATGGCGACGACGAACTCTGGGACGGAGCACCCCAGCAGACTGGCTCGCTAAGCTGCAGTTCTGAACAACTCGAGCCGACCCAAGAGGTTGCAATTATGTCAAGAAACAACCCGTCGGGCAAGACAAACCGCAGGACTCAGCGATGCTCCATCGGCATCGGGCCACGGCAATTCCGGATAACAGGAATACGCACCGTCGTCACCCACCTGCGTCAAGAAGCAGCATCAGTCACCACGAGGCCCCGATCGCTGTCAATTCGACCAACGTTTCACATTGTTTCAGGCATGCTCGGAAACTGGCAAACCGCGGGCTAGCGCTTCTTCAGCGTATACACGTAATCATTGAGCCCGATTTCGGCGGTTGTATCATCCACGAAATGAACGTCGATCTCGCAGCCGGTCTCCAATGTCCTGATGTGGGACCCGCTGAAGCCGAGCGAGGCGGCAAGTGCCTTTGGATCGGCCTTCTTGTCGGCCCGTTGCATCTCGTCGAACGCGCCCTGAAACAGCATGTCAGGGCCGTAGTCCGCCACCTTGTATTGCGGCTTGGCACAAGCAAATGGACGCGGGCCGGAGATCTCTTTGGGTTTCAGAATCACCGTTTTGCCGACCAGCCGCGTGCGCTCAGCATCGTCAGGCTTGCGATGAGTATCCGCCCATGGCGCCACCGCGGCCGACGTCAATGTCCAACTTCCGACATAGAAGGGGTCGGCGGCCGCGACGGGGCCGGCCATGAGCGATACGAACAAACAAACAGTGCTGGCGAATTTCATCGGACAAGTCCCCCTGATCTCTCGACTTGGACTCGCCGCTCCGCATCGGGGTTCATCATTGCCCGACATTTCTCGCTCCATGAACCGCCATTCAAGATCGTGCGACTAAGCGGTTGCGAAACGGCCACGCGGATCACGGGCGCCATGGCTGAGGAACGATCCGATTCGGGCGCGCGTCAGCACCAAAGGACGACGGCATGCTTTCTCGCTGCGATCTCATCAAGGGCGCCGCGGTTGCGCTTCTTACACTCTCGACTCCGGGCGCGTGGGCGCAGGAGACCAAAATGAACCTGTTCAAGATCGTCACCGTCAAGGACGAGATCATCATCGGCCTGTCGCCCGAGGAACTCCAGGCGCTCGGCGGCAGTGATGCAAGCGCGGTCGCGCACGCATTGGCACAGAAGGGTGACCTCACGGTCTGGCAATACAACGTGCATCGCGGACAGAACGGTGAAATGCAGCAGGCGCCGACCGCCAAGATCGGGCTGCTGGCCAACGCCTCGCTCCGCGTCGAGCCCTACACCACACCCTATCAAATCATGCCGCATCCATGACTTGAGGCCGCGCCGGCGGCAAAAGCCGCCGGCACTTCATTCAGCGGCGCCGCGTCGATGCATCCGTCGCAAAGCCGTAGGCCAGCGCCAGCCGGTCGAGGCACTCGCGGAAGCGGCGGGCGAAATAGTCGTTCCAGCGCTGGGTGCGGACGGCGCGTCGCTGACCGATCTGGTCCATGGTCAGACCGAGCACCAGCACGTCATGCACCAACGCGGCACCGTCGGTGCCGAGCTCGCGTTCGACCCGGTTCAGCCGCAGCACCGCCTGGCGTTGGCTTTCGGTGACGGGCTCGCGTGAGCGAGCCCCATCGACATATTCACGGGTGGGATCCATGGCTTGCGGGCCCCGTTCGGCCTTCTCCCAATCGCTTTGATAGGCCCGTCCACCCCGATACTGCGCCTCGTCAATCTGATGATGCGAGTGCAGCCGGCCGAGCGGATCGTTGCGGATCGACCGCATCGCCAGGATCTTCTCGTCCGGATCGAGCCCCAGGGGATTGTCGACCTCAACCTCCACCACTTCGGCTTTAAACGTCGAATCGCGCGACCGGCGGTCGTGAAGCCCGGTCAATTTGTAGGACATGTTGCGTCTGGCACGTGCCACTCGAAAACTCCTGGCGAATTGACATGAAAAGGGACAATGGCTGCGCCGATCAAGCAGCGGAGACCAGCCTCAGCACGAGGGCGCCAGCGGTGCGGCTGGTCGCTGCTCCGGGCCCCGCGGTCAGGTGCGCATGCGGCGCGCAATAGCTCGAGCCGGGCTGGCGCGGGTGACCACAGAAACTGATCCCCTCCCCCTCTTTGTCGCCGCCATAGGGGTAGCGGCAATCGTTGTGATCGAGCTCAACCAGCGCAATCAGGCGCGGCTGGATGCCGACGCAGCGCAGCTTGACCGGCTTGACTGGCTTCAGCGCCGATGGCGGCGGCAGGTTCAGGCCGGGTATTGCGACTCGAGGCTGCGAGAGCAGACACGGCTCGCCCGGCAAGGACGGCACAATCGATGGACTTGCTAACCGTTCGGGCGCCGCGAGGCCGAGTCGCTTGGCGCGACCGATAACCGCGTTGCGCGTATAAGCCGTTCCAAACCTGGCGTTAATCTGCCTTCCGATCTCCGCATATGACATTCCCTTGAAAAAATAGTCGCGTAGCGCGTCGGATTGCTCCGACGACCAATGGCCCGGTTCCATGCTGCTGTCCTGTGATGCGTCCCGATCGCACCCGATCTGGATACGGACACACATTCCGTTATTCCGAATATTAAGTCAAGCAATAATTCTGATATTCATAATTGCATCATTTCCGAATTTCGGATTACAAGAGGCAGAACCATCGGCAATCAAGGGAATCACCATGTTAGACGCTGCGATGATCGAGCGGGGCCTGGAAAAGACGGGCAAGAGCAAGGGCGGACTGGCCGCGGCGATGGGCGTGCGCCCGGGCGCGGTGTCGGAAATCCTCGGTGGCGAACGCCTGGTGAAGGCCTCGGAAATCATTCCGATCATGGAATATCTCGAACTGAACCTCGCGCCGATCATGGGCCGCGTCGGCGCCGGCGCCGTGATCGAACCGGATTTCGAGCAGGTTCCGCCGGAGGGGCTGGGCGACATCGCGCTACCCTTCCCGATCATGGAAGAAACGGTCGCCTTCGAGATCGTCGGCGATTCGATGCTGCCCAAATATGAAAGCGGCGACGTGATCGTGGTCTACAAGGACCAGCGTCATCCGCTGTCCAGCTTCTACGGCGAAGAGGCCGTGGTTCGGCTCAAGAGCGGTGAGCGCTATCTGAAGACCATCGAGCGGGGCAAATCTCCCTCCGTCGTCAATCTCAACAGCTTCAACGCCAAGCCGATCGTCGGCGTCAAGCTCGACTGGGTCGGAGAAATCTGCCTGTCGATGCCCAAAGGCCAACTCGAACGGCTCCGTGCCAAGTCGGCTCGCCCCCGCAAGAAGGGCCGATAAGACGCGGATTTCCGATTTTTGGAAATCAGCCTTGACTTAATTCCGTTTTTCGGAAATAATCTGCCGCGCGACCGACCATTGGGGCGCGGCAGGATCGGTTGATGCAGTATTTCGTCGTGATGATCGATTACGGGCGACGTGGCCGTGAGGCGATTGTCGACCCCGAGATCACACGGCGCGAGGTTATCTCTCGCGTCAGCTCCGGCGAATACCAGAACATCTCGTTCATTCACGAAATTGCAGAGAATACCGTCGAGGACGTGACCGAAGCAATTTTAGCGGAAGCCGCTCTCCCCGAAATCCCACCTGAAGACGTCGACCTCCAGGCGATCCGCCACGATCACGTTCGCGACCTGCGCAAGCACGAGAAGGCGTGACGCAGGCTCAAGCAACCTGCATCACGGCTCACTCCAAGATCACACCGTGAGAACAGTCGATCCCGTGGTCTTCCGCGCGGCGAGATCGGCATGCGCCCTGGCGGCATCCTTCAGCGGATAGGTCTGGTGGACCTCGATCTTGACCGCGCCGGACTTCACGACATCGAACAGCTCGTTTGCCATGGCAACGAGAGCCTCGCGCTTGGCCGCATAAGTAAACAGCGTCGGCCTGGTGACGTAGAGCGAGCCCTTCTGCGCGAGCAGCCCGAGATTGAGTGGCTCGACCGCACCGGAGGAGGCGCCGAACAGCGCGGCGACGCCAAGCGGCGCGAGGCAGTCCAGCGACTTCAGGAACGTGTCCTTGCCGACGGAGTCATAGACAACGGGCACCTTCTTCCCGCCGGTGATCTCGTCGACGCGCTTCACGAAATCCTCACGCGTGTAGATGATGACGTGATCGCAGCCGTGCGCCTTGGCGAGTTTTGCCTTCTCGTCGCTGCTGACGGTACCGATCACGGTTGCACCGAGATGCTTGGCCCATTGGCTCAGGATCAGGCCGACGCCGCCGGCCGCTGCATGAAGAAGAATCGTGTCGCCGGCCTTTACGCGATAGGTCTGTCGGATCAGGTATTGCGTGGTCAGCCCCTTCAACATCATCGCAGCCGCGGTCTTGTCGTCGACACCGTCGGGCAACTTCAGAAGCCGGTCGGCAGGGATCAGCCGCGCCTCGGAATAGGCGCCAAGCGGTGATGCACCATAGGCCACACGATCACCGGCCTTCAGATCAGTCACACCGGGCCCGACCTCCTCGACAACGCCTGCAGCTTCGCTGCCGAGCCCGCTCGGCAATTGCGCCGGATACACGCCCGAACGATTGTAGATGTCGACGAAGTTGAGACCCACGGCGGTATGGCGAATGCGCGCCTCACCCGGTCCCGGTTTGCTGACAGTGACCTCTTCCCAAACCAGGACTTCCGGACCGCCGGTCTTGTGAAAACGAATGGCGTGGGTCATGGGCGTTTCTCCCTTATCGTTACGTTGATTGTCCGAAAACCGGATCGGCTTGTGAAATAGGCATTTGGTCCGCCCGTTACAGTATAGAAGACGTAACAAGAATGTCACAGCGAACGACAAACGGGCGCCGTTCCACCTCTGTTCGGAAGAGTTGATGACGGCATCCAGACGAGCGGCTGTAGCCTCTGCGCGGGGTTTGGTGGTCGCCTGCGAAGGAGAGCCGAGATGCCAGCTTATGTACAGCATCATCAGGATATCGAAATCGCGCCTGTGATTTGCCCGACATGCATGGGGTTCCTGCCGATGTATGTGCGCGAGATCGAACCGCATTGGAGCCTTGCCAAGATCGACTTCGTCTATGAATGCGCCGATTGCGGCGCCGAAGTCAGGCAGACCATCCGCAAGCCTGAGCTGTTGCGGCACTGATCGCACCATCGATTGCTCTCGAAGTATTTGCGCTGAACGGAAAAAGCTGATGTCAGCGCGGATCAGGCCCGTCCCAAACGAGGCTTGTTCTTTGCCGGGAACGCAGGCAGAACAAGCCACAAGCAAGACCTTTGGGAGCGCCTTTCGTGGCTGATCAGAAGGCCTCGACCTCGATCGAGGCAGTGGAGAGCGGCCTCGCCGCGCAAGGCTATATCGCGAGCCGGCAGATCGCGACCGCCGTCTATTTGTCGCAACAGATCGAGAAGCCGATCCTGGTCGAGGGCCCTGCGGGCGTCGGCAAGACCGAGCTTGCCAAGGCGATCGCCGCCTGGCGCGGCAAGAAGATGATCCGCCTGCAATGCTATGAAGGCCTCGACGAGGCCAAGGCGCTTTACGAGTGGAAATACGCCAAACAGCTTCTCTACACCCAGATCCTCAAGGACAAGCTCGGCGAGGTACTCGGCGGAGCACAGACGCTGCATGCCGCGCTCGCGCAGCTCCACGATTTCGGCGACGTGTTCTTTTCCAAGGAATTCGTCGAGCCGCGCCCCCTGCTCCAGGCGCTGGAGCAGCCGGGCGGCTGCGTGCTACTGATCGACGAAATCGACAAGTCTGACGCCGAGTTTGAATCTCTGCTGCTCGAAATCCTCTCGGACTTCCAGGTCACGATCCCCGAGCTCGGCACTGTCTCGGCGATCACGCCGCCGACGGTGATCCTGACCTCCAACAGTGAACGTGACCTCGGCGACGCCTTGAAGCGGCGCTGTCTGCATCTGCACATCGGCTTCCCCGAGCAGCGGCTGGAGGAGCGCATCGTCGAGAGCCGCGTGCCCGCTATCTCGCAGACGCTGCGCCGGCAGATGGTCGGTTTCATCCACGAGATCCGCTCGCTCGACTTGAAGAAGCTGCCTTCGGTCAGCGAGACCATCGACTGGGCGCGGGTGCTGGTGCTGCTCCAGGCCAGCGAACTCGACACCGAGATCGTCAAGGACACGCTCAACGTGCTCCTGAAGTACGAAGCTGACATCGAGGCTGCGTCGCCGCAGATTACGACCTTCATTGCCAAGGCGGCCCGGTCCAACGTCTTCGGTTGATCCCGATGCGCGAGAACCTCCATCGTTTCTTTCGGGCTGCGCGGGGCGCCGGTGTCCATGTCTCGCCCGCCGAAAGCATTGATGCGATGCGCGCGGTCGCGCAGGTCGGCCTCACCGACCGCGCCATCCTCCGCGATGCCCTCCTCCTGACGCTCGCCAAGTCGCAGGACGAGAAGCTCGCGCTCGGCGACTGCTTTGATCTGTTCTTCAGCCCGCCGGAACCGCCGCAAGACCAAACCGTGTCCGACGACAAGGAGCAGGCCTCGCAGGACCCCGATCAATCGCCTTCGTCACACTCGGAGAACGAAGCGAGCGGAGGTGAGCCTCAGGAAGGATTGGGCCCGCTCGCACAGATGCTGCTCTCGCAGGATCGCAACGCGATCCAGGCCGCCATGGCCAACGCCTCCGGCGCGGCTTCGCTCTCCGACATTCGCTACTCGACCCAACGCGGCATCTTCTCCAGCCGCATCCTCGATGCCATGGGCCTTCAGCGCCTGCACGACGATCTCGACGAACTGACCGCGACCAATCCCGCGCTGGCCGAACGCTTGCGCACCGCGCTCGATGCCTTGCGCGAAGCCGTGCGCGACACGGTCTCGCAGGGACTTGCACTCTATGCCCGCGAAGAGGCTGAAAACCTCCGCAACGAAATCCTGCGCAATGCGCCGCTTGCTCGCATCGAGCGGCGCCAAGTGGCGGAGATGCGCGCCCTCATTCGCCAAATCGCGCGACGCCTGCGCGAGCGCTATTCGAAGCCGCGCAAGCGGCAGCGCCGCGGTCATCTCGACGTGCGCCGCACGCTCCGTCGTAACGCCGCCTGGGGCGGCGTGCCGTTTCTCACGGCATGGAAGCGCAAGCACCGCGACCGGCCTAAGATCGTAGCGCTGTGCGACGTCTCAGGCTCCGTCGCGCAGGTCTCGGACTTCTTCCTTCTGCTGATTCACTCGCTGCATGAAGTCGTGGACGACGTGCACTCCTTTGCATTCTCGTCACATCTGATCGAGGTCAGCGAGATCCTGGAGAAGAAATCGCCGGAAGACGCGATGGCCGAGATCATGTCCAAGGTCGGCTTTGGCTCGTCCGATTACGGCTCTTCCCTGGTCGACTTCGAGCACGATTTCATGAGCACGCTGACGCCGCAGACCACGGTGATCGTGCTCGGCGATGCCCGTAGCAACAATCTTGATCCGCGCGCCGATATCCTGCGCCGGATCTCCGAACGCTCGAAGCGACTGGTCTGGCTCAATCCCGAAGGACGGCTTGCCTGGGGTTTTGGCGATTCCGAGATGCCGCGCTACGCGACATTTTGCAGCGTGGTGCGACAATGCGCGACCGCGCAGCAGCTCGAGCGCGCGGTCTCCGACATCGTTGCGACTTACCAGTAAGTCCCGGGCTCGCGGCGAACGTCAGTTTCGCGCAAGCTCTACGTGGACGGCATTACACTCGCGAAAGTGATAGGCAATTTCGTCGAGCGCGCGCTGTTCCCATTCCTGGGCTTGCGCCAGCCAAAAAACCCGACGCTCGAAATCGAGCGCAGCACGCTCGCGGCACAGGGATTCCTGACTGCGAATTTCGACCAGCCTGTTCATGCACTCACACTCCTGTGGTGTGAAGCCATTCCCCGGGAATCAGTCTAGCAGACTTCTGAACACGGCGTCTCACCACTTCTGTGCATATCGCGTCGCGAAATGAGACAGCAGCGTTCCTGTGCACTGCGTCATCGCGGCGCAACATCAAATAAGAATCATCAATTAGTGATCGGTGATCGGGACGATATCCGCGTCCGAACGATCTTAACTATTGTGGCGCAATAGACTGCGGCAATTCGTGAAAGAAACATTCTAAACCGCTCACCGAATTCCCGACTCATTGTCGTCGCATGGTCTTCATGCAGCGTCGCTAACAGGTGGCGCACGAACGTGACTATCGCTTGAGGCAACATGAGCAACGACGTCGACTTCGATCTCTCGCCGGACCAGTGGGAAGCGCTGCGCGCGCTTCGCAACCCGGTATCGAATGGTCGCCTCTCGAAGGCTTATCTCCTTGAGAGTCTGATCAAGCTCGGCCTCGTCGTTGTGAATGACGGTACACCTGCGATGACGCCGACTGGACGCAAGGCACTGGTGCGCGGATCATGCCGGTTGCTTGACCTGGTCGCGTAGCACGCGCGTCAAAAAATCTGGGCAGTCACGACCGCGTAAGCGATGAACACGACGCCCAGTCCCCATACCATCGCCGGAATCTTTGCCCCTCGGCCGACCGTCACTTCCAGGGCGATGTAGCTCAGAGTCCCCAGGGCCATGCCGTTGATGAGGTTGTTTGTCAGCACGGTGACCAGGAGCGTCAGAACGATCGGGATCGCATTGCCGAGATCGGTCATGTCGATCCGGGCGAGGCCCTGCATCATCAGCACGCCGACAAGCACCAGCGCAGGCGCAGTCGCTTGCGCCGGGATGATGACAAAGATCGGCCAGAAGAACAGCGCGAGGAAGAAGAACCCCGCGACGGTCAGTGACGTCAAACCGGTGCGGCCACCAGCCTGCACGCCGGTGATCGATTCGATATAGGCCGTCACCACCGACGTGCCGAACAGCGGACCGACGATAGACGCCGTCGCATCGGTCGCAAACGCCGCGGTTGCATTCGGGATCGAACCGTCGGGCTTGCGCAGATTGGCCGCTCCGGTCACGCCGATCAGCGTGCCCAGTGTCGAAAAGAACTCGGCGCACAGGAAATAGAACAGCAACGGCAGCGCCACCACGAAATGGCTGAAGAGATAGCCGACGTCGAGCGCCATGAAGGTGCTGGTCGGCCAGCGCGGCCACGACAGGATGGCCGATGGCATCGACGTCACCATCTTGCCGTTGGCACCGGGAACGAAGAATCCGATCACGGTCAGCAACACGATCGACAGGATCAGCGCCGCCGGCACCCGGCGCACCACGAGCACCGGCGTGAGCAGCAGGCCGAACAGCGTCAGCAGTACCGGCGGGCTACGCAAGGATCCCATCGCGATGTAGGTCGACGGATTCTGAACGACGAATCCGGCGCCTCGCAGAGCAATAAAGACGATCAGCGTACCGACCGCTGCCTGAATGCCGATCTTCAGCGCTTCCGGAACGTCCTTCGCAACCTTCTCGCGCAGCTTCGACAGGCTGAGGATGAGGAATAGCACGCCGGTGAAAGCGACCATCGCGAGCGCGCCCTGCCAGGGCATGCCCATTTGCTTGACGATGACATAGGTGAAGATGACGTTCGAACCCATCGCGGGCGCCACCGCGAGCGGCAGGTTGGCCCACAACCCCATCATCACCGAGCCGAAGATCGCGGCCAGCGCCGTGGCACTGACGAGATCGGCACGATCCATTCCGGCGTTGGACATGATCGCCGGGTTCACCGCGATGATATAGGCCATTGCCGCGAACGTGGTGGCTCCCGCCATCACTTCGCGGCCAACGCTAGTGCCACGCTCGGTAAGGCGAAAGGCCCGATCGAGCAATCCAGTAGCTGCCGGCTCTGCAGAAGCGGCTTGCGGCTCCGTCATCTCGTTCATCGCAGTTCTCCCCCTACCAGACCACCGGGTGCGGTTCGCCCGTCTGAACGTTGATGAAACCGAGTGGCGCCTGCTCGCACGGCGCCACCAGCACCCAACTCCAGGGCGCGCAGGTCAGCGTCGCAAACATGAGCCTTTCAGGGAATCCCGGATACCAGCGCGGCCGGAACGTCGGCTCGTACATCCAGTCGACCCTGCGCCCCTCCGCGTAGAGTGCCTGCATCTCGGCATCGAGCGCTTGCGCCGAGCGGCAGCTCATCAGTCCGCCGACCTCGAAGCGCACGGTGGCCACGAGCTCACCCTCGCGCACCAGCGCCCATCCGCCCTGGCGTTCGATCAGCGCGTTCACCGCCTTCGCCATCGCTGCATCGGACGAGCCGACGACCCAGATATTGTGCTTGTCATGCGCCACCGAGCAGGCAAGCGCCGTCTCCGGCGTGCGTGGTCCACAGCCGCGCCAGAACATCTTTGCGACACGCCCGTCACCGGAGAAACGGTCGACGATGGCGAATTTGGTGATGGCCTCGCTCTCGTCACGCTGCACGGCACCTTCACGCACCGGCAATTCGAGGGTGTAGAACTCGGGATGCCAATGGAAGGGACGGATCACCGCCGCTTTCATCGTGGTGCGGCCGGGCTCAGCCCGCAGTTCGAAATCCTCAGGCTTGATCGTGCGCTTGATGTTGACCGTCCTGGTCGCCCATTCCGGCCATTCGATCTTCGGCACATCGCCGAGATAGCGCTTGCCCTCGGAAACCTGCGCGCCATCGGCCCACACTTCCGCGACCGTCAGCTTGGCAACATCCGACAGCAGCACGACATCGCCGAAGCGCCCCGGCGCCAGGCTGCCGACGAACGGCGTCAGGCGCATATGCCGCGCCGGATTGATGGTGAGACACTGGATCGCAATCTCCGGCGGAAGACCCGCCTCGATCGCGACCCGCGCATTGTGATCGCTGGCGCCGAGCTCGAGCGTGTGGCTGGCGCTGCGGTCATCTGTGGTGAACGCGATCTGCGACCAATCCTGCAACCCCTTCGCGAGCAGCCATTTGACGATCTCGTCCATGGCATAGACGCGCAGTTCGACGAACAAGCCGCGCGTAAGCTTGTCCCAGGTTTCCTCCGGCGTCTGCACTTCATGGTCGGATGCGAGCCCGGCCGCCGCAAAGGCGTTGATGGAGGGCAGATCCCGCAAGCCCGAGGCGTGGCCTTCGACGACGCCGCGTGCGGCGAATGTCGCCTCGATCATGCCCCAGAGCCGCTTGTAGGACGGGTTATCGGGATTCCACACCGCCGGCCAGTCCATGACTTCGTCGAGACCGGTGACCATCAGGCTTTCGGCCATGAAGCCAGCCTGCTCATCGCGACCATACCAGCCGCCACCCCACTCATAAGCGGTCGGCGGCACCGCCGAGCCCGGCTGCGGAAAGATTTTCAGCGGCGAGCCCCGGCGACGCGCCTCGAACCAGAACTCGAGATTGCGGGCGCCGTTGACATTGGAAAACTCGTGGCTCGCCTCGCAGGTCCAGGTATTGCCATGCGGCAGCACCAGCGCCGCTTCCCACTCCGGCGTGAGATGCGAGCTTTCGATATGCTTGTGCACCTCGCCGAAGCCGGGCACGGCCGCGAGATCCGGCCGATGTGCCCGCTCGCGAACTTCGCCGGGATAACTGCCGGCAGGCCCGACCCATGCGATACGCCGCCCCTTGAAGACGATCTCCTGGTCCTCGCTCCAGGTACGGCTGTGCACGTCGAGCAGCTTGCCGACCCGCAAGGCACGATCGGCCGGGCGGCGACCGAGAGCCGTCAGCACCAAATCCTGGCGAATGCGGACTTCGTCGGGCGCGTTGATCATGAGGTCGTCGGGTTTCGCGTTCATGGCCAGCCTCGCTCTATGCCGTTACTTTTGCAGCCGCTGTTCGCTTCCGCGGTGATTTACCCGCGTTGGCGCCGCGCGCTGCGGCCGCATCGCGTTGACGCACATCTTTCAGGAGCGTCGTGAGCGCCCACTCGACCGCATCGGCGATCTCGCTACTCGTCATGCCGAAATCCTCGCGCATCGCGTTCCAGGCGAGCACGTTGTTAAGATACGACGCGAGTGCCTCCGCCTGGCGGGCCTCCTTCGCGGGGAGATGTCGCGCCAGCGGCGCCATCGCCTTGTGATGCTGGTCAATCAGGTGCCGCCTGAAGCCTGCGCGCACCTGACGTCCGGCCCTCGTCATGGCAATGGCGCGCGCCAGATGCGGATGACGGTCGAACCGTTTGCACAGCTTGCGGAAGATCTCCGGCAATTCGTCGGGCGAGGCGAAGGGAATGTAGCTGAAGACGTTGTTCTCGATCCATTCGCCGGCCGCCGCGAACAGCTCCGCGCGTGTCTTGAAGTGGCGGTAGATGGTTCGCTCGGCGACCTTCGCGCGCTTTGCCACCGCGGCCATGGAAATGTCGTCGGCCGCCTCGTCCTCCAGAGTCTCGACAAATGCCGCAACGATGCGCTGCCGCGTCATCTCGGCATATTCGTCGCGAAGGCTTCCGCCATGTCGTTCTGCTGCACTCATGTCATAAGTCTGACATCACTCGATTTGGAGGGTCAAGCCGAGACTTGAGGCACGCGGCGCTGCAACAATGGGCGGCAACTGTTCCTGGACGCTCTGGTCGGACGAACAAGACCAAGACGATGAGTTGCGGCTGCCAGCCTTAAAAATGGACTTTTGCGCGCCACCAAAATCGGATTTGCTCTGCCGCGACCTCGTCGCGCGCACGGTGCCGCGCGACCGGCAACGGAGCTGATCATGAACGGGCTTGGCGGACTGAACAAATCTCCCAATGGCGTGGTCGTCGGGCTCGTGCAGTTGCAGCTACCGAACGTCGTGACCAGGGCTGATCTGGCGAAGCAGACCGAGCGCATCGTCTGGATGGTCGGCAAGGCGCGCCGCAATCTCGCGACCATGGACCTGGTGGTCTTCCCGGAATATTCGCTGCACGGCCTCTCGATGGACACCAATCCCGAGATCATGTGCCGGCTCGACGGGCCCGAGGTGGCTGCGTTCAAACAAGCCTGCATCGACAACCGGATCTGGGGCTGCTTCTCCATCATGGAGTTCAACCCGCACGGCAACCCCTACAATTCCGGCCTGATCATCGATGATCACGGCGAGATCAAGCTCTATTACCGCAAGCTTCATCCCTGGATTCCGGTCGAGCCGTGGGAGCCGGGCGACATCGGCATTCCGGTGATCGAGGGGCCGAACGGCGCCAAGATCGCGCTCATTATCTGCCATGACGGCATGTTCCCGGAGATGGCACGGGAATGCGCCTACAAGGGCGCGGAGATCATGATCCGCACCGCCGGCTACACTGCCCCGATCCGCGATGCCTGGCGCTTCACCAACCAGGCCAATTCGTTCCAGAACCTGATGATCACTGCGAATGTCTGCATGTGCGGCTCGGACGGCTCATTCGATTCCATGGGCGAAGGCATGATCGTCAATTTCGACGGCACCGTGCTCGCGCATGGCACCACCGGGCGAGCCGACGAGATCATCACCGCGGAGGTCCGGCCCGATCTCGTGCGCGAGGCCCGCGCCAATTGGGGCGTCGAGAACAACATCTACCAGCTCTGGCATCGGGGCTATGTTGCGGTCAAAGGCGGCGCAATGGATTGCCCCTACACCTTCATGCAGGACATGGTCGCGGGCACATACCGGTTGCCTTGGGAAGATCAGGTCAAGGTCACCGACGGCACCTCCTGCGGCTTTGCGGCACCGACACGGATGTTCGGCAGAACGGCAAAAGCAGCGGAATAGGCCGTTTTCTGGCCAAAGCCGCGACATTCTGGCACGGTTGTTGCTCCTTTTGGCGTCCAGACGCCACCACGGGGGAGTTATCATGTCGACCATTGCCGCGGCCCCGGCCGCAGAGCGCAAACCGCTCTACACCTCGCTGTTCATCCAGGTCCTGGCGGCGCTCGTCCTGGGCATCGTCCTCGGCGTGGTCGCCCCGGATTTCGCCATCAGCCTCAAGATCCTGAGCGACGCCTTCCTCAAATTGATCTCGATGATCGTGGCGCCGATCGTATTCTGCGTCGTCGTCCACGGCATTGCCGGCGCCGGCGACCTCAAGAAGGTCGGCCGGGTCGGCGTCAAGGCGCTGCTCTATTTCGAAGCGATGACGACGGTGGCGCTCGTGGTCGGGCTCATCCTGGCTTACGTGTTCGGTCCCGGCCATGGCATGAACATCGATCCCTCGACACTCGATGCCAAGGCGCTCAGCACTTATGCCGACAATGCGCACAAGCTGCAGGGCGCAGGCATCGGCGCCTTCCTGATGAACGTGATCCCGACCACGTCGTTCGACGCGCTATCGCGCAACGACGTGCTCCAGGTGCTGTTCTTCGCCGTGCTCTTCGGCGTCGGTCTGGCGCTGGTCGGCGGCGAGAAAGGCGCACTCGTTACCTCGGTGATAGACGCCGCCTCCACGGTGCTGTTCCGGGTCATGGGGCTGATCGTGCGGGTCGCCCCGCTCGGCGTGCTGGGCGCGGTCGCCTATACTGTCGGCAAATATGGCGTCGGCTCGCTGAAGCAGCTCGTCTCGCTGGTGATGCTGTTCTACGTCTCGGTCGGCATCTTCGTCCTCGGCGTGCTCGGCGGCGTGATGGCGCTCGCCGGTATCAATATCCTCAAATTCCTGTCCTACTTGCGCGAGGAGCTGATGATCGTGCTCGCGACGGCCTCGTCCGACGCGGTGCTGCCCCAGATCATGAAAAAGCTGGAGCGCATGGGCGTGAAGGATTCCGTGGTCGGCCTCGTCATCCCGACCGGATACTCCTTCAATCTCGACGCCTTCTCTATCTATCTGACGTTGGCCGTCGTCTTCATCGCGCAGGCCACCAACACGCCGCTGTCCTTCGGCGATCTCCTGCTGGTGCTGGGCGTCTCCCTGATCACGTCGAAGGGCGCGCATGGCGTACCAGGCTCGGCGATCGTGATCCTGGCCGCAACGCTGAACGCGGTGCCGAGCATTCCGGCGATCGGCCTCGTACTCGTGCTGTCGGTCGACTGGTTCATCGGCATGGCCCGCGCAGTCGGCAATCTCATCGGCAACTGCGTGGCGACCGTGGTGGTTGCTGCCTGGGAAGGCGACCTCGACCGCGCCAAGGCGGCCAAGGTTCTCGAGGGAGGCGAGCTGGTGGACGTGACGGAGGGCTGACTTAGCGGATCAATCATTCCACTGGAGGAGCGGCGTTCCATACGCCCTCCTCCACACTGACAGGAATCGCGGGAACCAGGAGTGCGCCACAGCGCCCCTATAGGCCCAGGTGCGATACTTCAATCCCTGCTCCGAAATCAGCTCCTGATAGCCGCCGTGGACTTCGGTCGCGGTGCGGATGTCTTTCAAGATCCCTTGCGCGCAGGCGCGGTAGGCATTGCTCCCTGCGGCTTCGTCAAAGTCCAGCATGCGATCCGCGAACTCGACGTTGAACGTCGGCCACGACGAGCGCCCCTGATAGGCCGGCGCCGCGATCTTGTGGATCATCTTATTGCGCGGATTATCCGCCGACACCAGGAAATGGAACGTGCTGGGGATACGGAAGCGCGGCTCCGCGAGGATCAGGTCCGTCGTGGCCGCGAATAGCGCGCGCTCGCCAGCATCGTTCATATCCCAGAAGCCGCGATGCACGCTGACGAAATCCAGCGCGACCAGTGACGCCGGCGTACCCACCGGGCCATCCAGCGAATGCCTGATGTAGCCATCCTTGCCGAATAGGCGGAGTAGGCCGTTCTTGTATTCTGCGAGGTCGCGCCCAAGCAGCCGCTTCAGCTCAACCTCGTCAACGATTCCGAGCTGCACACCCCACATGAAGGTCGTGTAGACGCAGGCATTGGTGACAAAACGCCTGCGCTCGGCGCGAGTGTCCGTTGCCGCTGAGCGCGGACCGCTGGCGTCGCAGAGCAAATATCTGACGTCATCAATGTCGAACGGTTCGAGTTCGCTTGCGAGCTTCAGGATCGCGCGTTTCAAATCGCCGTCATATTCGGCTAGCAACAGGCGACCGGCATGCGCGCATTGCGACATCGCCAAATAGGACGAGGCCCGCTCCTCGGCAGAGAGCATCTGCCGGAGGCCCGCGAGAATGCCGAGCAGCGTATCTGAGGGACGAGAGAAATAGTTCACGCCGAGATACCGGCCGCGCCCCGCAGGGACGATGGTCGTCGTCACGACGTCGGAGCACACCGCCTCAAGCAACAGGCGCACGCTCCTTTCGAGCAGGCGCACCCGGCGCACCGCATCCTGCGCATCCATGATGGTCTCGGGGTCGAGGACGTCCGGATAGAACCAGGCGAAGTCGCGCGGATAGTAGGCAGAGGCGTGCGGCGCGCCCGTGACGAGGAAGGCCTCCGTCACCGAAAACGCGCTGTCCATCGAGTGCCGGTAGAGGTCCTCGATCGCCGACAACGAAAGCTGCGCCTTCCTCAGGAACCGGTCACCGAGAAAATTGACAGCTTGAAGGGCATTCGCGACGAAGGTCGCGGCCATGCCCTGGTAGAACCGATTTTCGCGATGTGACGGCAAGGAAATATCGCTGCTCATGTGGGGCCGGAATCCCGTGATGCCGGCGATGGCCGCTCACCATCCCGAGCGTGAGCGATTCGTGTCTCACTCCGATGACGCAGGCTTCCTTGGCAGGTTTGCTCAACCACCTTGCATACAATAAGAATATTACGCCTAAAATTTAGGCGAAGGAACCGCTGATCAAGATTCGATCAGTTGGTATACCCATTATTTTCAAACACTTATTGGATTCTGCCTCTTCCATAACCTCTGGCACGAAGCTTGCGACGTCCTGTTCCGGCTCCGCCAGACCGGCGTAGCCGCGAGATTGGAGCGGCCCAGCCGCCAAGGGGAGCAAGCAATGGATTTTGGCAGGATTTCACGACGTCATTTGTTGCAGGGCGGTGCCGCCCTCACCCTCGGCGCAGCGGCCGGCGTCCGCCCGGCCTTTGCAGCCGACACCACCATCGGCTTCATCTATGTCGGCTCGCGTGACGACTACGGCTACAACCAGGCGCATGCCCAGGGTGCGGCGGCGCTGAAGAAGATCCCGGGACTGAAAGTCGTCGAGGAAGAGAAAGTAGCGGAGACCGACGCGGTCGAGAAAACGATCGAGTCGATGATCAACCTCGACGGCGCTACCCTGATCTTCCCGACCTCATTCGGTTACTACAATCCGCACATCATCAAGATGGCCAACAAGTTCCCGAAGTTGCACTTCGAGCACTGCGGCGGTCTCTGGACCGACAAGGATCCGAAGAACGCCGGCAGCTATTTCGGCTATATCGACGAAGCCCAGTACATTTCGGGCATCGTCGCGGGCCTGACCTCGAAGAGCGGCAAACTCGGCTTCGTCGCGGCCAAGCCTATCCCGCAGGTGCTGCGGAATATCAACGCGTTTGCGCTGGGCGCCAAATCCGTCAACCCGAAAGCCACCACACAAGTCATCTTCACCGGCGACTGGTCGATGCCGGTCAAGGAGGCTGAAGCCACCAACAGCTTGATCGACCAGGGCGTGGACGTGCTCACCTGTCACGTCGACGGCCCCAAGACCATGGTCGAGAACGCCGCGCGGCGCGGTGCCTTCGTCTGCGGCTATCACACCAACCAGTCGGCGCTGGCGCCGAAGGCCTATCTCACCGGCGCGGAGTGGAACTGGGAAGCGCTCTATCCGAAGTTCGTCAAGATGATCGCCGCCGGCGAAGGCATCCCGAATTTCTACCGCGGCGGTCTGAAAGAAGAGATCGTGAAGGTCTCGGCCTATGGCGAAGCCGTCTCGGCCGAGGCACGCAAGGCCGCAGACGACGCCAAGGCCAAATTCCTGTCTGCCGACGGGTTTGCCATCTTCAAGGGTGGCTTGGTCGACAACAAGGGCAAGACCGTCATCGCGGCCGGCACCGACCGCGGCCAGAAAGATCCTGAACTCGAGAAGATGGATTATCTCGTCGAGGGCGTGATCGGAGCGACTGCGTGACATCGGAAGCAGCGGATTCTGCCGAAACGGTCGGGGCAGTTGCCCCGGCCGCCGACCCGGGCTTTGTCCAACGCTACGGCGGCACGATCGAATATGTCCTGATCCCGATCGCGGCGCTGGCCGGCGCGCTCGCGGTCTTCGGCATCTTCGTCATGCTGTTCGGCAAGAACCCGCTCGATCTCTATTTCTACATGTACTACGGCGCCTTCGGCACCTGGTTCTCCTGGCAGAATACGCTGACGCGTGCTGCGCCCCTCATCCTCACGGCACTCTGTACGGCCCTGCCTGCCCAGCTCGGCATGGTCATCATCGGAGGCGAAGGCGCGCTGCTGATCGGCGCGCTATCGGCGACCAGCGCCGCACTCTTGCTTCAGGGCATGCCGCCGCTCGTGGTGCAGATCGCCATGGTGATCGCCGGCGTCGCCGGTGGCGGGTTATGGATCATGCTCGCCGGCGCGCTGCGGCAATATCGCGGTGTCAACGAGACGATCTCGAGCTTGCTGCTCGTCTACATCGCGCTCGCGATTCTCAATCACCTCGTCGAAGGCATGATGCGGGATCCCGCCAGCCTCAACAAGCCTTCGACGCGAGAGATCGGCGCCGCCAACATGATCGGCTCGATCCCCGGCACCGACGTGCATTGGGGCCTGGTCTTCGGCCTGATCGCCGCGGTGGCCGCCTATATCCTGATCTATCACACTGTGTTCGGCTTCGCCGCGCGCGTCGCGGGCGGTAACATCCGCGCTGCCAAGATCGTCGGCCTCGGCGTCAGCAAGCTCATCCTGACCATCTGTTTCCTCGCCGGCGGCGCTGCTGGCCTTGCCGGCATGGTCGAAGTCGCCGCCGTGCAAGGCCGCACCAACGCCAACATTGCGGCGGGTTACGGCTTCACCGGCATTCTCGTCGCTTTCCTGGCGCGACAAAATCCGCTCGCGATCATTCCGGTCGCGATCCTGCTTGGCGGCATCAGCGCCAGCGGCGGTCTGTTGCAACGCCGCCTGGGATTACCCGACGCGTCCGTGCTCGTGCTGCAAGGCATCATCTTCGTTTTCGTACTCGCCAGCGATGCGCTCTACGGCCGCATCGGATTCCTGAAAGGAAAATCCTGAGATGGCAGACGGATCGATCGGACTCTGGACCGTCCCGCTCGCGGTCCTCGGCGGCGCCATTCGCGTCTCCACGCCGTTCCTGTTTGTCAGCCTGGGCGAATGCATCACCGAGCGCTCGGGTCGTATCAATCTCGGCCTCGAAGGCACGCTGGTGATGGGCGCAATGAGCGCCTACGGCATCTCTTACGTAACCGGCTCACCCTGGCTTGGCGTACTCGCCGCCGGCATCACCGGCGCGCTTCTGGGCGCACTGCATGCCGGCATCTGCTCGCTGCCGCGCGTCAACGACGTGGCGGTCGGCATCGCGCTGATGCTGTTCGGCACCGGGCTCGCCTTCTATCTCGGTAAGCCGCTGATCGAGCCCACCGCACCGAGGCTGCCCGCGATCGATTTCGGCTGGTGGAGCGATATCCCGCAGCTCCGCGCTGCGCTGCGCGTCAATGTCCTGTTCCTGATTGGTGTCGCGCTCGCACCAATCCTCTATTGGGCCTTCCGCACCACGCGCTGGGGCCTGCTCATCCGCACCGCCGGCGAGAGCTCTGATGCAGCCCGCGCGATGGGCCACTCCGTGCTTCTGATTCGCCTGCGCGCCACCATGGTTGGCGGCTTCCTCGCCGGCGTCGGCGGCTCGTTCCTGTCGCTATTCTATCCCGGAAGCTGGAACGAGGGTCTCTCTTCAGGCCAAGGCATCACCGCCGTGGCGCTTGTGATCTTTGCACGCTGGGACCCCCTGCTGTGCCTGTGGGCCTCGCTCGCCTTCGGTGGCGCAGCGGCGCTCGGACCGGCACTGCAATCGGTCGGCGTCACCTCCGGCTATCACCTCTTCAACGCTGCGCCCTACATTCTGACGCTGGCGATCATGATCATCACCTGCTCGCCCAAACGCACGCTGACCGGAGCCCCGGCCGAATTGTCGATCACCCGTTAGAGAGCGAAATCATGTCCGAGCGCTACATCAAGTCCGAGCCCTACGCCTGGCCTTACAACGGCGATCTCCGCCCGCAAAACACTGCGCTCATCATCATCGACATGCAGACAGATTTCTGCGGCGTCGGCGGCTATGTCGACAAGATGGGCTATGATCTCTCGCTCACACGGGCGCCGATCGAGCCGATCAAGAGGCTGCTCGCGGCGATGCGCAAACAGGGCTTTCACATCATCCATACCCGGGAGGGCCATCGCCCGGACCTCTCGGACCTGCCTGCCAATAAGCGCTGGCGCTCACGCCAGATCGGCGCCGGCATCGGCGATCCCGGCCCGTGCGGTCGCATCCTGGTGCGCGGCGAGCCCGGCTGGGACATCATCGAAGAGCTCGCGCCGCTGCCGGGCGAGCCCATCATCGACAAGCCCGGCAAGGGCTCGTTCTGCGCCACCGATCTGGAGCTGATCCTGCGCGTGCGCGGCATCGATAACATCGTGCTCACAGGCATCACCACCGACGTCTGCGTCCACACCACCATGCGCGAGGCCAACGATCGCGGCTTCGAGTGTGTACTGCTGCACGATTGCTGCGGCGCGACCGACAAGAGCAACCATGACCACGCGCTCAAGATGATCAAGATGCAGGGTGGCGTGTTCGGTGCGGTCTCGACCTCGGACGCCTTCATCGGAGCGATTTCGTGATCATCGGCGAACCGCCTCCGCTTGTCGGTGCCTTCGGCGTCGACGCGATCGCCATGACCATGCGCTTCGGCGACTTCCTGGCGCTTGACAATGTCGAGCTGAAAGTGCGGCCGGGCTCGTTCCACGCGCTGCTCGGCGAGAACGGCGCCGGCAAGTCGACGCTCGTCAAATGCATCATGGGCTATTACCGCGCAACCGAGGGCGACATTCTCGTCGGCGGACGTGAGCAGGCCATCGCCAATCCGAAAGATGCGCACGCGCTCGGCCTCGGAATGGTCTACCAGCATTTTACGCTGGTGCCGGCCATGACGGTTGCCGAAAATCTTGTGCTCGCGCGCGACGACGTGCCGGCCGTGGTGAACTGGGCGAAGGAGATGAAGGAACTCGAAGCCTTTCTGGCGCGCATGCCTTTCAAGGTGCCGCTCTCGGCGAAAGTCTCCGACATCTCCGCCGGTGAGCGGCAGAAATGCGAAATCCTGAAACAGCTCTATCTGAAGCGCCGTTTTCTGATCCTGGACGAGCCGACCTCGGTGCTGACGCCCGCGGAGGCCGACGAAGTCCTCGGCATGCTCCGCGACATGGTCGTGAAGGGCGAGTTGACCATTTTGATGATCACGCACAAATTCCGCGAGGTCATGGCCTTTGCCGACGAGGTCACGATCCTGCGCCGGGGCAAGCTCGCCGGCGCGGGCAAGGTTGCTGAGCTGACGCCGGATGCGATGGCGCGTACCATGATCGGCGCCGAGGAACTGACTGTGCAACCGCCCCGAACCGGCGAGGCCGGTCAGGCGCGGCTGGAGTTGGCCAAGGTCCGCGCGCTCGATGACGCCGGCGCCATCGCCGTGCATGACGTCTCCCTCTCCGTGCGGGCCGGCGAGATCGTCGGCATCGCCGGCGTCTCCGGCAACGGTCAGCGCCAGCTGGTCGAGGTTCTTGCGGGCCAACGCGAGGCCGAGGGCGGCGAGATCCGCGTCGCCGGGGATCCCTATCACGCCAGCCGCGAGGAGATGCGGCGCCACAAGATGTCGCTGCTGCCCGAAGAGCCGCTGAAGAACGCATGCGTCGGCGGCATGAGCGTCGCCGACAACATCGCCTTCCGCGAGTTCGACCGCGCGCCCTTCGCCAGCGGCGGCTGGTGGCTCAATCGCGGCGCCTTTCGCGACGCTGCGAAGACGAAGATTGGGCTATACAAGATCAAGACCCGCACGCTGGAGACGCCGATCTCGGCGCTGTCGGGCGGCAACGTCCAGCGCGCCGTGCTGGCGCGTGAGCTTGCGGGCGATGTCGAGGTGCTGATCGCCGCCAATCCCTGCTTCGGCCTGGATTTCGCGGCCGTGGCTCAGATCCACGCCGAGATCATGGCCGCGCGCAACCGCGGCGCGGCGGTGCTGCTGGTCAGCGAGGATCTCGACGAATTGCTCGAACTGTCCGACCGGCTGGTGGTGATGTTCCACGGCGAATTCGTGTATGAAGCTCGAACCAGCGAAGCTGATCTGACCGAGGTCGGCCGGCACATGGCAGGGCACTAGACGCGGATCATCAATGGACGGCGTAAGCGAGCGAGACGAGCACTTCTTGCGTTTGTCCTTCGCGGTCGCCCGCCGCTCTCTCACCCATGGCAACCATCCCTTCGGCTGCATCGTCGTCGACGCTGATGGCAAGGTGTTGATCGAAGCCGAGAACGGCTACATGCCAGACCATGACGGCACCGCGCATGCCGAGCGCCTGGCGGCGACGCAAGCCTGCCGCACGCTCGGTCGCGAGGCACTGGCATCAGCAACGCTCTATTCGTCCGCCGAGCCTTGCGCGATGTGTTCAGGCGCGATCTACTGGGCCGGCATCGGCCGCGTCGTCTATGGCCTCAGCGAGCATCGCCTGCGCGGAGTCACGGGTAATCATCCGGAGAACCCGACACTTGATCTGCCCTGCCGCGACGTCTTTGCGAGCGGCCAGCGACCGACCGAGGTGGTGGGCCCCCTGCTGGAAAACGAAGCCGAGGCACTGCACGACGGCGTGTGGACGAAGTAAGCGCCGCAAGCACGAATGACACCGCGCATTCCTGCGCGGCGCCATCCGAACGTTGTGAGACCGTCAGCCGATCAGAACTTTACAGTAACACCACCATAGACCGTGGACTCGGTGCAGCTGTTGGTGCTCTGACCGGACGCGGCGACCGTGCAAACGCCGGGCATGGCATTGTGGTCGAGGCCGAACTTGTTCTGCCAGTAGCGATAAGCGACCCAGAGGTCGACGAAGTGCGAGTACTTGTCACCCCAAGCGGCCTTCGAGGCATCGAACGTCAGGCGGATCGGTTCGCTGTTGAACTCGGTCTTCGAAGCGGTTGACAGCCGACCAATACCCGAGAGTGCGGGAAGACCGTTCGAGTCGCCCTTCGGGCCATACCAGCCGGCGCGGCCGCTGATCGACCAGAACTGCATGTTGGGCGGCAGGAAGCCCAGGTCCATGTAGTAGTTGATTTCGACCGCCCAGGTCGGACGGTAGCTGACATTGCCGTCCGAGTTACAGGTCACTCCGGCAACGCCCGCACCGAACAGGCCGCACTGCGTGAACGCGTTGTGGTTCAGGAACTCCCAGTACAGCAACGGCGCGACGTCGATGTAGCCCTTGTAGGGAAGGTCGAAGGCGAACTGCAGACCGGCAACCACGTCACGCTTTGCGGGCGCAAGGAAGTTGTTCTCGGTATTGGCGTCCATGCCGACTTCGAACGAGATGTTGTGCAGCGGGCCCATGGTGAAGGCCTTGGTGTTGAACAACTCGTTCCAGCCGAAGGTCGAACGGAACAGGCCGTAGATCTCGGTCGCGCCGGCACAATTGCTGGGCGTGCCATTGATGTTCACGCCCGGCGCGGTGCAGGGATTTGCAGGGTCGTTATGACCCGACTTGAACATCGAGATCGTGAAGAAGTTAGTGCCGTAGGCCCAGGCGTCGAAGTGGGTGAACGAGTAGACCTGCTTGGCCGTCTTGCCGTTGATGCTGCCGTCCGGACGCGCGCTCCACATGCCGGGGTCGGTGCCCTTCGGCATCCAGGAAAACGACACGCGGTCGTCGATCACCAGGAAAAATGGAAGGTCAGGCGCCTTCTTGGCGGCCTTGACCGGTAGATCCGCAGCGTGAGCCCGGCCACCGATGGCCAGCATAGCAAGTGACAGCGCCGTTGCTGCAATTGCCCTGAAACGAAACGACATCCTGAATACCCCCAAGTTTGGACATGTAGAAATGAACGCCCTTGGGTGCGACACTTGCGCCGAAGTCCCGGAGTGAGAAGCCTCAACTTTTTTCAAGGCATGCCGCGTGTTTCGGCAGCTAGCGACGATTGACTACGGAAATGCGATGGCTTTTGCGTGCTGTCGTCGCGCAGGATCGGCAATGCGATGCCAGACATTCCCGGTTGATTTCGTTTGCGTTTCATCTCGAACGAGCAACGCTGACAGCTTTGCCGACAACGACTGCCGTGGCGATCCCGCGTCGCATACACGTGCTGGCGCGATTTTGCTCACCCACACATCAAGCCTGCACAGCGGGTTCCGATTTGGTTTGAACCGTCACAAATTTGCAACAGGCCACCCCTGCAGACTGTCACTGCAAGGGCTCGCCGCGCCCCCGCCGGAGACAAAATCCGCTGGCGAGGCCGCGACTCGCGGCGGCAGTCGCCTGCTGAAGCGTTAAGCAAGGGATGACGCTTTTTCACACCTTACGCGGCGGTTCAAACTAGCCCACTATTGAGGCAGTACATCCCATGCCAGTGCATTAGCGAATGTTAGATCCGACGCCCAATGGCCTGCATTCAGGCGAGTCCCCGTTGCTCAGAACGGTCGGGCTGACCAAACGGTATGGGGATTTCCTCGCCAACGATTCCGTCGACATCGATGTCTGGCCGAAGGAAATTCACGCGCTGCTCGGCGAGAACGGCGCCGGCAAGTCGACACTGGTGAAGGCGATCTACGGGCTGATCCAGCCCACCTCCGGCGAGATCCGCTGGCAGGGCGAACGCATCGTGCTGTCCGGCCCCTCCGAAGCGCGCAGCCGCGGTATCGGCATGGTGTTCCAGCACTTCTCGCTGTTCGACAACCTCACCGTCGCCGAAAACGTCGCGCTCGGCCTCGACGGCAAGGAATCCTTCAAGGACATGTCGGCGCGGCTGGAGCAGGTATCCAGGACCTACGGATTGCCGCTCGATCCCAGGCGGGAAGTCTGGCAATTGTCCGTCGGCGAGCGCCAGCGTATCGAGATCGTTCGTGCGCTGATGCAGGATCCAAAATTCCTGATCTTGGACGAGCCAACCGCGGTGCTGACGCCGCAGGAGGCCGATCAACTCTTCGTCGTGCTGGAACGTCTCAAGGCGGAAGGCCGTGCCATCCTTTACATCAGCCATAAGCTCGAAGAGGTGAAGCGGCTTTGTGATACCGCCACGATCCTGCGCGGCGGCAAAAAGATTCAGACCTGCAATCCCCGGCTCGAGACCGCGGCCTCGCTCGCCCGCATGATGGTTGGTGGCGAGATCAGGGAAGTGAAGTCGGCCGCCGGCCGGCAGACCACGATCCCGCGGCTGGTCGTCAATGACCTCTCGCTCGCGCCGGACGAGGCACATGGCGTGCGGCTCGAGCACATCTCGTTCGAGCTGAAGGGCGGCGAGATCCTCGGCATCGCCGGCGTCGCCGGCAACGGCCAGGACGAACTGTTTGCCGCACTGTCCGGCGAGCGGCTGTCGAAGAATCCCGGCACAGTGGTGATCGAAGGCATCGCCGCCGGCCACCTCTCGATTACCAAGCGGCGCAAGCTCGGCGCCGCCTTCGTACCCGAGGAACGGCTCGGCCACGGCACCGCGCCGCGCATGACGCTTTCGGAGAACGCACTGCTCACCGGACACGCCGCCAGCGGCATGGTCAATCACGGCTTCATCGATACTGCCGCCACGCTGAACACCGTCGACAAGGCAACCGAGACTTTCGACGTCCGCAAGGCCAAGCGCGATCCGGAAGCGGCATCGCTCTCCGGCGGTAACTTACAAAAATTCATCGTCGGCCGTGAGATCCTGCGCAATCCGGCTGTGCTGGTGGTGAGCCAGCCCACCTGGGGCGTCGACGCGGGTGCCGCCGCCGTCATCCGCCAGGCGCTGCTTGATCTCGCGACTTCAGGCGCCGCGGTGCTCGTGACCAGCCAGGATCTCGACGAGCTCGCCGAAATCGCCGATCGCATCGCCGTGATGTTCCACGGCCGGCTGTCTGCCCCCCTCGCCGCGAACGAAGCGACGCGCGAGAGGCTCGGCCTGCTCATGGGCGGCAGCAGCCTGGAGCCGAGGGAGGCCGCGCATGCAGTTGGTGCTTGAGAGGCGCACCGAGCGCTCCAACACGATCGCGCTGGTCTCGCCGCTGATCGCGATCGGCCTGACGATCGTAACCATGACCATCCTGTTCGCGATCCTCGGCAAGAATCCGCTGCTCGCCCTGCAAGCCTATTTCATTGCGCCCCTGACCGACAGCTATTCGCTGCAGGAGATCGCGGTGAAGGCGACGCCCTTGGTGATGATCGCGATCGGGCTGTCGCTCTGCTATCTCGCCAATGCTTGGAACATCGGCGCTGAAGGGCAATTCCTGATCGGCGCGGTCGCCGGAAGCTGGATCGCGGTCAAGACACAAGGCACCGATGCCGGCGCCTGGGTGCTGCCGGCGATGCTCGTGCTTGCAGCTGCAGCGGGCGCCCTCTATGCGCTGATCCCGGCGATCTGCAAGGTGAAGTTCGGCGCCAGTGAAATCCTGACCAGCCTGATGCTGGTCTACGTTGCCGACCTTCTGCTGGATTATCTCGTGCGCGGCCCCTGGCGCGACCCCAACGGCTTCAACTTCCCGACCACCGCCGACTTCGATCCCGTGGCGACCGTGCCGCTGCTGATCGAAGGTGGCCGGCTGCATCTCGGCTCCATCATCGCGCTGCTCGTCGTCGCCGCGGCGGCTATCCTGCTTGGGCGCACCATCAAGGGCTTCGAGATTCGCGTGGTTGGCGCTGCGCCGCGAGCGGCGCGGTTCGGCGGCTTCAATGCCAATCAACTCGTCATCCTGACCTTCGCAATATCGGGCGCACTCGCCGGTCTTGCCGGCATCATCGAGGTCGCGGGCCCCGTCGGACATCTCCAACCCGGAATCTCGCCCGGGTACGGATTCACCGCGATCATCGTTGCCTTCCTCGGCCGGTTGAATCCGATTGGAATATTAATTGCAGGCCTTTTTCTCGCACTGACCTTTATCGGCGGCGAGCAGGCGCAGATCGCAATGAAGATTCCGTTGGATGTCACCAAGGTCTTCCAGGGCATCCTGCTGTTCTACGTGCTCGCCTGCGATTCGCTCATTCTCTACCGTTTCAAGCTGGTCTTCGCGAACCGACAGGTGGCCCGTGGAGCTGGTTGAAGCCATCATCCTGTCGGTGCTCGCCGCATCGACGCCGCTGCTGATCGCTGCCACCGGCGAGCTCGTGACTGAGCGCTCTGGTGTCCTCAACCTCGGCGTCGAGGGCATGATGATCGTCGGTGCAGCCTGCGGCTTTGGTGGCGCGTGGCTGACCGGATCGATCTTCATCGGAGCGGTGTTCGGCATCATCGCAGGCATATTGATGTCGCTGCTCTTCGCGCTGATGGCACTCGGCCTCGCCGTCAATCAGGTCGCGACTGGGCTGGCGCTGACCATCTTTGGCGTTGGCCTGTCGGGGCTGATCGGCGCCGGCTTCGTCGGCGAGCGCATTACGCCGGCAGTTCATCTCTACATTCCTGGCCTCACCGACATTCCGCTCGTCGGACGCGTGCTGTTCGGCGAAGACGCCTTCGTCTATTTCTCCATCGCGCTCATCATCGGTGTCTGGTGGTTCCTGTACCGCACGCGCGCGGGATTGATCCTGCGCGCCTGCGGCGACAACCACGTGTCCGCGCACGCGCTCGGCTATCCCGTGCTGCGCATTCGCACCTTCGCCGTGATGTTCGGCGGCGCCTGCGCAGGTCTTGCCGGCGCCTATCTGCCGCTCGCCTACACGCCGTTCTTCATTCCCGGCATGACCGCGGGACGCGGCTGGATCTCGCTGGCGCTGGTCGTGTTCGCGTCCTGGCAGCCCGGCCGCCTCGTCATCGGCGCTTACCTGTTCGGCGCAGTGACGATCCTGCAACTGCATGCGCAAGGCTGGGGCGTCGGCATTCCCTCGCAATTCATGTCGGCGCTGCCGTATCTCGCGACTGTCATCGTCCTGGTCCTGTTGTCCCGCGCGCGCACCGGTGGCTCGACCGCGCCGGCCGCGCTCGGCACCGTGTTCGTGCCTGACCGCTGATTTCGTTTCCGTGGCGTACGCGATGGGGCGCGCACGTTGCGGATTGTAGCCTTCCCCTGATGTTTGGAGATTGATGATGAGGAAATCACTTCTTGCGCTGGCTGCCGGCCTTCTGCTTGCCGGAAGCGTCAGTGCAGCCTCCGCCGACGACAAGCTGAAAGTCGGCTTCATTTACCTCGGCCCGATCGGTGATCTCGGCTGGACCTATCAGCATGAGCTCGCCCGCCAGGCGCTGGTGAAAGAGCTCGGCGACAAAATCGAAACGACCTATCTCGAAAACGTCCCCGAAGGCCCTGACGCAGAGCGCGCCATCGAGCAGCTCGTCCGCGCCGGCAACAAGCTGATCTTCACGACGTCGTTCGGCTACATGGATCCGACGCTGAAGGTCGCGAAGAAATATCCGAACGTGCATTTCGAGCACGCCACCGGTTACAAGCGCAACGCGAACATGTCGACCTATTCGTCGAAATGGTATCAGGGCCGCTACATTCAAGGCCTGATCGCGGCGAAGATGTCGAAGTCGGGCGTACTCGGCTATATCGGCTCGTTCCCGATCCCCGAGGTCGTCTCCGGCATCAACGCGACGATGATCGCGGCGCAGAGCATCAACCCGAACATCAAGGTCAAGATCATCTGGGCCAACACTTGGTTCGATCCGGGCAAGGAAGCCGACGCCGCCAAGGCGCTGATCGACCAGGGCGCCGACGTGATCATGCAGCACACGGATTCGCCCGCCGCGATGCAGATCGCCAGCGAACGCGGCAAGCTCGCCTTCGGCCAGGACTCCGAGATGATCAAGTTCGGTCCCAAGACCCAGCTGACCTCGATCCTCGACACCTGGGGCTCCTACTACATCGAGCGCGTCAAGGCCGAGCTCGACGGCACCTGGAAGTCCCAGGACAGTTGGGGCGGCCTGGACAGCCACATGTTCGCGATGGCGCCCTACACGAACATGCCTGACGATGTGAAAAAGATCGCCGAGGATGCCCAGGCCTCGATCATCGCGGGCAAGCTGAACCCATTCAAATGCCCAGTCCTTGGGCAGGACGATAAGCCGGTCGAGTGCAAAGGCGGCGATCACCTGGACGACGGCCAGATCCTCGGCATGAATTTCTACGTGAAGGGCATCGACGACAAGCTGCCGGGCAAGTAGCACGCTTCTTGCTTTGACTAAATGACCTGCTCCTCCCGGAGGAGGTTCGGAGGGGGTGGCCAGAAGCACCCGGCACTTATGGTCGCCCCCTCCTTCACTTTTCTATTCCGCCTGCATCGCCCGCGCCGCGGAACTGTGCCGGCGGATCAAGTCCGGAATGTCCAGTCCCGGAACCGCGCCGTCGACCACGGCCCAGTTTCCCGCCACCATCACCCTGTCAGCCCGATGCGCCCCGCATAGCACCAGTGCGGCCAAGGGATCGCCATGGCCGGAGAAGCGCAGCTCGTCCAGCTTGAACAGTGCGAGGTCGGCGGCTTTGCCGACGGCGATCTCGCCGAGTTCCGGACGGCCGACGCAGGCCGCCGAGCCCTTGGTCGCCCAGCGCAGCGCATCCTTGTGACTGACCTTGGTGACGCCGTAGCGCGCCCGCTGCAGCAGAAACGCCGCGCGCACCTCCTGCATCAGGTTGGATCCATCGTTCGAAGCTGAACCATCGACACCGAGGCCGATGCCGACACCGGCCTCCTCCATCTCGCACACCGGGCAGCAGCCGGAGGCCAACAGCTGGTTGCTGCACGCACAATGGCTGATGGTCGTCTTGGCCTTGCCGAGCCGCTTCATCTCGTCGGCATCGAAAAAGATGCCATGGGCGAGCCAGGTCCGCGCATCGAGCCAGCCGCACTGCTCGAGATAGTCGAGCGGACGACAGCCATACATCTGCAGGCAGAATTTGTTCTCGTCCTCGGTCTCGGCCAGATGTGTGTGCAGGCGCACGTCGAGCTTGCCGGCGAGATCGGCGGTGGCCCGCATGAGCGCCGTCGTGACCGAAAACGGCGAGCACGGCGCGAGCGCAATCTGCACCATCGCATCCGCGCCGCGCTGGTGATGCTTTGCGACCACGCGCGCGCTGTCGGCGAGAATGGTGTCCTCATCCTGCACGACGCTGTCGGGCGGAAGGCCGCCGTCGCGCTGCGACAGGTTCATTGAGCCCCGCGTCAGCAGCACGCGCATACCGAGCCGCTTCGCAACGCCGACCTCGATGTCGACGGACTCTTCAAGCCCCGCCGGGAAGACGTAATGGTGATCCGTCGTCGTCGTGCACCCCGAGAGCAGCAGCTCCGACATCGCCACGGTGACGCCGAGTTCGAGCGTATCAGGCGTCATCCTCGCCCAGACCGGATAGAGCGCCTGCAGCCAGGGAAACAGCTCGCGGTCCATCGCAGCCGGCAATGCCCGGGTCAGCGTCTGGTAAAAATGATGATGTGTGTTGATGAGACCCGGCAGCACGACATGCCCGCTCGCATCGAACACCGCGACGTCTGCGGTCGCAGGCGTCCCGCCTGCTGGCACGAGTTCAATGATGCGACCATCCCTAACCACGACCCCGCGCTCGGCACCGTCGGCGAGGATCGCCAGGGGATCCCTGATCCAGATCGGCTTTGCGTCATTCATGCGCCTGCTTCTCCTCACATCCGCTGACGACGGGCCTGCACGGCAAGGGCCAGCCCGAGAGCGTGATTACTTCTTGTTGCCACTTGGCGCTGGTCTTGCAAGACTTTCCCTCGACGCAAATCAGCCGGTGCAGGCGCTATCGCAGCCATGGACTTGAATACGATCACAGCGGTCAGCCATCCGCAAACCCGCTCCGAACTGCCCGTTTGGACGCCGGGTGATGCTTGGCTCGCGGGCGGCACGTGGTTGTTCTCGGAGCCACAAGTTCACCTCACGCGGCTGATCGATCTCACCGACCTGAAATGGCCGGCACTGACGATCACCGAGAGCCATCTCAGCATCGCCGCCACCTGCACGATCTCGCAACTCGATGCGCTGACGTGCCCGCCGGACTGGCTTGCAGCACCGCTGATCAGTCAATGCTGCCGCGCCTTCCTCGCCTCCTTCAAGATCTGGAAAACGGCGACGATCGGCGGCAATCTCTGCATGTCGCTGCCGGCGGGGCCGATGATCTCGCTCACCGCCGCGCTCGACGGCATCTGCACCATCTGGAAGGCCGGCGGCGGCGAGCAGAGGATTCCCGTCGCCGAATTCGTCACGGGCAACCAACGCAACCGCCTGTCGCCGGGCGATCTGCTGCGGCAGATCGATATTCCGTTTTCGGCATTGATGCGGCGCTCCGCGTTTCGCCAGATCTCGCTCGCGCCGGTCGGCCGCTCCGCCGCCCTTCTGATCGGAAGCCTCGATAGCGCTGGCGCGCTGAAGCTGACGGTGACCGCATCGACTGTGCGTCCGATCCAGATGTCGTTCCCTGGACCGACCGACGCAAGCGCGCTTCGCACCGCCATTTCCGAGGAGATTACCGACGATCTCTATCACACCGACATTCATGGCAAGCCCCTCTGGCGCAGGCACATGACGTTGCGGCTCGCCGAGGAGATCCGCGCCGAGCTGCTGGGTGCGACGTCGCCATGAGCTACGAAATCAACGGCACGAATTTTCCGCAAGCTCCGCGCGCCGGCCAGTGCCTGCGCACATTTTTGCGGGAGCTTGGCCAGTTCGGCGTGAAAAAAGGCTGCGACGCCGGCGATTGCGGCGCCTGCACCGTGCTGGTCGACGGCGAGCCCGTTCATAGCTGTCTGATCCCCGCGTTTCGCGCCGAGGGGCGCGCCATCACCACGATCGAAGGTCTCGGCGGCGACGACGGCGCGCATCCGATGCAGCAGGCCTTCCTCGACGCGCAAGGGTTCCAATGCGGCTTCTGCACCGCCGGCATGATCCTCACCTGCGCTTCGCTGAACCAGGCGCAGCGCACCGATCTCGGCGCCGCGCTGAAGGGCAACATCTGTCGCTGCACTGGTTATCGCGCGATCGAGGATGCGATCAACGGCAAGAGCAATGTCGAGGAGAGCGTCGAGGCCGGCGGTGCGTTCGGCCGCAGCCTGCCGGCGCCCGCGGGCCCGGACGTCGTTCGCGGCACGGCGCGCTACACCTTCGACACAGAGGTTGACGGCCTGCTGCACATCAAGCTGCTGCGCTCGCCTCATGCGCATGCCCGGATCGTCGCGATCGACAAGTCGGCGGCGATGGCCGTCGCTGGCGTGCAAGCCATCCTGACGCATGAGGACGCACCGTCGGTGCTGATCTCCACGGCGCGGCACGAGAAAGACTGGATGGACCCCGAGGATACCCGCATCCTCGACGATGTCGTCCGCTTCATTGGCCAGAAGGTCGCGGCCGTGGTCGCCGAGAGTGAGGGGGCCGCCGAGGAAGCCTGCCGCCGGCTGAAAGTCGATTACGAGATTTTGCCTGCGCTGATCGACCCCGAACAAGCGATGATGCCGGGCGCTCCGCTCGTTCACCCCCATCGCACCACGGCGAACCGCGTCGCTGATGCGCGGCGCAATCTCGTTGCGGAGATTCACGGCGAGTTCGGCGACGTCGCCGCCGCGCTCGCCACATCCGCCGTCACTTTTGATGCCACCTTCCACAGCCACCGCGTGCAGCATGCGGCGCTCGAGACCCACGGCGGCCTCGCCTGGCTCGATGTTTCCGGCGTGCTCAACGTCCGTACCTCGACGCAAGTGCCATTCCTGACCCGGCGCGCACTCTCGGACATCTTTGGGCTTTCCTTGGACAAGGTCCGCGTGTTTTGCGAGCGCGTCGGCGGTGGCTTTGGCGGCAAGCAGGAGATGTTCGTCGAGGACATCCTGGCGCTGGCCGCGCTGAAAACAGGACGGCCCGTCAAGCTCGAGCTCACCCGCGAGGAGCAGTTCATCGCGACGTCGACGCGGCATCCGATGCGGGTGCATATCAAGGCCGGCGCAGATGCGAACGGCAAGCTCACCGCGCTCCAACTCGACGTGCTCTCCAATACTGGCGCTTACGGCAATCACGGCCCCTCCGTGATGTTCCACGCGGTCGCCGAGTCCATCGCCGTTTACAATTGCCCGAACAAGCGCGTCGACGGCCACGTCGTCTACACCAATACGGTGCCCGCCGGCGCGTTTCGCGGTTACGGCCTGCCGCAGACCGTGATCGCGGTGGAAGCTGCAATCGACGAGCTGGCCAGGCAGCTCGGCATCAGCCCCTACGACATGCGCCGCCGCAACATCGTCAGGCCCGGCGATCCCATGCTGTCGCCGCCTGAGTCCGAATATGACGACGTGTTCTATGGCTCCTACGGGCTCGATCAGTGCATTGACCTCGTCGAGCGCGCCATGCAGGCTGATCATCCGCTGCCCGAGCTGTCGGCGGACTGGCTGACCGGAGACGGCGTCGCGCTGACCATGATCGACACCGTGCCGCCCGCCGGGCACATCGCCGATGCCATGATCGCGCTCAACGACAATGGCGGCTTCGATCTCACCGTCGGCACCGCCGAGTTCGGCAACGGCACCAGCACCGTGCACCGGCAGATCGCCGCGACAATCCTTGCGACCACCGTCGACAGGATCCGCCTGCTCCAATCCGACACCGCGCATGGCGGCCACGACACCGGCGCCTATGGCAGCACGGGCATCTTCGTTGCCGGCAAGGCAACCCAGGCTGCGGCGATGCAGTTGGCGGCCGAGCTGAGAGCAGCCGCTGCCGGCGCATGGCTTTGCGATGTCGGGAGCTGCGCGCTCGAAGGCGAGTTCGTCGTCAGCGGTGTGCGGCGGATGTCCTTTGCCGAGCTGGCCAAGCTCGCGCGCGAGACGGGTCGTCCGCTCGCCGCGCTCGGCAATTCCGAGGGCACGCCGCGCTCGGTTGGGTTCAATGTGCAAGGCTTTCGCGTCGCCGTGAACAAGGGTACCGGCGAGGTCAGGATTCTCAGGAGCGTGCAGGCGGCGGACGCGGGCGTCGTCGCCAATCCCATGCAGTGCCGCGGCCAGGTCGAGGGCGGAGTCGCGCAGGCCATTGGTGCGGCGCTCTACGAGGAGATGGTGATCGACGCGGAGGGCCGCGTCACCAATCCCAAATTCCGTGACTACCATCTGCCGTCCTTCGCGGACCTGCCGCGCACGGAGGTGTTGTTCGCCGAGACGTCCGACACGATCGGACCGTTAGGGGCGAAGTCGATGAGCGAAAGCCCGTACAATCCGGTCGCAGCCGCCCTCGGCAACGCCATCGCCGACGCCACCGGCATCCGCTTCACCGCGCCGCCCTTCAAGCCGGACCGACTGTTTCCGGCCCTGCACGAGAAATTCGGCGATCAACTGCCGCGGTAAGTCGAATAGCTCCACGGCGTCACCAGCAGTGGCACGTGGTAATGTCCCTCGGGTTCGCTGATCGCGAAGCGCAGCGGGATCTCGTCGAGAAACGGCGGATCAGGGAGCTGCACGTTGCGCTTGGCGTAATATTTCGCGACGCTGAAGCGAAGCTCGTAGCGGCCGATCGGCAACGGGCGGCCGCCGATCAGCGGCTGGTCGGTGCGGCCGTCGGCGTTGGTCAAGGTGCGCGCGATCACGCGGCTCTCGCCGAGATTCGCCAGCTCGACCAGCTCCACCGGAATCCCGGACGCCGGTTTGCCGGCGAGATTATCCAGCACATGGGTCGAGAGCCGTCCATACACTTTCAGCTTGTCGTCGGCGATAACGAGCTGATCGAGCCGCAGCGCAGCGATACGGGAGATTTCCTCGAGCGCGCGGCGTGTCTCGGTCTTGGCGATATTCTGCAGCCGCGCCTCGAAGTCACGCAGGATGGAATCTTTGGTGTGCCGGCGCGCGCAGACGATATAGGGGATGCCAAATTTTTCGCGATACGCATTGTTCGCCCGCTCGAAGGCCGCATATTCGGCATCCGATAGACGGTCGAGACCGGCGCTGTTCTGCTCGGCAATCGAGTCAGACGTGAGTCCCGCCGCGCGTTGTGTCTTGTTGGCGAGGTCGGGATGCGCGCGTATCAGCGCCAGTTGCACCTCGGGCTCAGCGCTCGCGATCGCCGCCTTGATCGCGTCGAGCAGTGGATTGATGCCGGCGAACGGACGGCGCGAGGCGGCTTCTTGGGCAATCCAAGGCGAATATTCGACCACGTTTTCAAGTACGGCGACGAAATCGTCGAAGCTCGCAGCATTGAGATCAGACAAGGCGATCTGCGACATTTCTTTCCTATCCGATCTCGAACGCATCGGCGGCGAGATGCGCATGCTTGTCGTGCCAGTGCTGCGCGATCTGCAATCGCGTCGGCACCCAGACGCGCTCGTGCTTACCGATGTAGTCGAGGAAGCGGATCAGGCCCGCGGCGCGGCCGGGCCGGCCGGCGAGACGGCAGTGCAACCCCACCGACATCATCTTCGGCGCGGTCTCGCCTTCTGCGTAGAGCACGTCGAAGGCGTCTTTCAGATAGGTGTAGAACTGCTCGCCTTCGGCAAAGCCTTGCGGGTTGATGAACCGCATGTCGTTGGCGTCTAGCGTGTAGGGAATGATGAGCTGCTTGCCGTTCGCGCCCTTGACCCAATAGGGCAGATCGTCGGCATAGGAATCGCAGAGATAAAGGAAGCCGCGCTCCTCCATCAGCAGCCGGTTAGTGTTGATCGAGGAGCGTCCGGTGTACCAGCCGAGCGGCCGCGACCCTGTCGCCTCGGTATGGACGCGGATCGACTCGGCGATTTCGGCGCGCTCCTGCGCTTCCGTCATGTCCTTGTGCTCAATCCATTTCAGGCTGTGGCTCGCGATGTCCCAGCCGGACTCCTTCATCGCAGCTACGATTTCCGGATTGCGCTTCAACGCGGTGGCGACACCGAACACGGTGGTCGGCCATTTGCGTTCGCTGAACATCCGCCACAGCCGCCAGAAGCCGGCCCGCGAGCCATATTCGAACATGGATTCGATATTGGCGTGACGCTGCCCTGGCCACGGCTGTGCGCCGAGCACGTCGGACAGGAAGGCTTCCGACGCGTGGTCGCCATGCAGGATGTTGTTCTCGCCGCCCTCCTCGAAATTGACCACGAACTGCACCGCAACGCGCGCGTTGCCAGGCCATTGCGGATGGGGCGGATTGCGGCCGTAGCCGCGAAGATCGCGCGGGTAGCTTGTATCGGACACTCAGACTTCCTCGAAACGGATCGGCAATGCGCCGTTCCAGAGTACACTCTTGCCCAACGTCACCAGATTCTCCAGGCCGGAGGTCACCGTGATGAAGTGATTGCCGGCGAGTTGGCCCATCTTGCTGGCAAAACGGACACCGCCATAGGCCATCAGGATTTCGGTCTCGCTGATGCCGCCGGGATAAAGGATGATCTGGCCGGGCGCGGGATAGCTGGTGTGGTTCTCGTAGCCGACGCCAAAGTCGAGATCGCCGAGCGGCATCCAGACGCCTTCGCCGCTCCAGCGCACATGGATGATGTGGCTCTCGAACGGCAGCGCCTTGCGGAACGCGGCGACGGTCTTCGGCGCCGCTTGCTCTTCGAAGCGGGCCTCGAAGGTGAAATCGCCGGCGCGGATAACGAGTTTGCTCATCTCATTCTCTGGATCGGGGGCCAGGGGATCGGACGCCATGCCCCCCGGGGGAATTTGCAAGCAAAGAGCACTCCAGCGGGCCTCGCGCAAGAGGCGTAAGAAATGCGTAAGGCCCGTTACCTGCGGTCGTAGGACCAGCCGAAAATACCGCCCCGCCGCACCTCTGGCTCAGCCTCCGCGGCAGCGGCTGCCGCCGGCGCCTCCCTCAGTTCCGCCTGTGGCGGTGTCGGCGCCGGCAGGTTCTCGCATTTCATGGAATAGACGAGCTTGCCGTCCGCCGTGCGCCCGATCGGCGCGCAGGGGTCGAGACGCGCTGCTGCAGTTTTTGCAGCGGGTTTGACCTGTGCCAGAGCCGGTGAAGCGATCAAAAGCAGGACCAGCAGATATTTCGACATCGTTGTCGCGCCCGAAACTTTCATTGCCCTCATTCAACCGGATTGCGCCGGTCAAGTCCATCCGGGCTCGGCAGCACGGTTGCCGAATATTTAGACGGTAGTGGCGCGCGGCCTCTCTTTCGTGTCCCGGACGCGCCGCAACGCGCAGCGTTGCTGCGCAGAGCCGGGACCCACGCCACACGGATCGCTCGGAGAGATGGGCCAGACGCTGCAGCGCATCGTCGAAGAGACGCTGCGCTGCGTCCGGGGCACGAGAGCGGAGTTTGGTGCGCGCTTTCCCCACATCGTCACTGCGAGCGCAGCGAAGCAATCCAGAGTCTGTCCTCGGAGGGATTCTGGATTGCTTCGCTGCGCTCGCAATGACGGAGTATGAGGTGGCGGCATCGCACATCCGGTTCGCATTTCAACTTGCAGACACACCTTCTCGTCCTCGCGGCGCAACTCGCCCGAGCTTTGCTCGATCACTCCACCCTCTTATCCAGGAGGGCGCAGGGAAGGCCGGGTGCCGGCTGGCACCTGCGGTCTGCTGCGCGAATGTGTAGCGCAGGAAGACCGCACAGCAGCATACAGGTGAAGCCCAACACACGGCCTTCCCTGCGCGATGGGTTGACGGCTTATGCCGTGCTCTCCCGGGAGCCGAATTCCTTCTGGCCTCCCTCGCCCCGCAGATGACGATGCCGTCCGCCCGGTTGGGCTCGCTGACACCTCCGCGAAAGGCTTGACCGTAGCGACGACGGCCAGGACCACACGGTTTTGCCGTACGCGCGTTCGCCTGATGCCACAGGGTTCTCCCGCGCTGTCGACGTTGCGGGAAAAATGTTGGCGAGACGAACTTCACAGCGCCGTTCGTCCACACGCGGTTTCGGGCTCACGGAGACTACCCGCCCTGCCCGCACCCATCGTGCCGACGCTGCCGCGTCCACCGCAAGCCCGGCTCACGACAGTGACGACGTAAGATCGCCCCTCCAGGTCGAGCCGGAATGAGCGACACATACGCCGTTTCCGAATTTCGGTAAAGCGGAATGTTTTCGCGTAACGGGATTGACAGCCCTTTCAGGTGTTTTGCCCGTCGTCAGGCAGACGTCAGTACGGATTGTAGTAGCGCGGCCCGCCATAGTAGCCGTCGCCGTAGCCGGGACCGGGCCCATAATAGCGCGGGCCGCCGCCATAGTAATAATTGTCGTAGTACTCCTGGCGCCGGCTTTCGGCGATTGCGCCTCCGATCAGACCGACGGCGGCCCCCATGAAGGCAAGGCCGGCCGCGCTCGGTCCGCGCCGATAGTAACGATGACGCCGCGCCGCGCTGAAATCGGTCGCATTGGATGAGCCCTGGCCTGCCGCTGCGGCCGGCGCAGCCTTATGCGGCGTCGGAGACGCGGCAGTTGCGGGCGATGGGGACGCCGCGACCAGAGCGAGACTGGCGAATGCGGCCAGCACGGAATTGCGGCCAAGTCTCGAATTAAAAGGGTTGTCAGTCATCTTAACGTCCTCTGTTCTCGCCAAGGAAGACATGGGGAAACAACATATAACGCGCAAAATGCCGGAATGGTTTCTTGATCGCGGCAATACGCCGCGCTTGGGGTGATCGTATGCCCTTTAGGCCCTGTAATTCCAGTACTTCCGGAGTGCATCGCCCGCGGCCTGGAGGTCGAAGCGCTGGTCGGGCGCGAGTTGCTGCACGATCAGACCGAACATGTCGTTCAGGATCGAACGCTTCTCGCCGAAATAAGAATGGCGCAGGCCGATCAGGCTGGTGTCGACCAGCGAGGCATCGATCGTATCAACGCCTTCGACGATCGTGAGCGCTTCGCCGGCCTCACCCGCCCGGGGATAGCCATGCACGAATTTCGAGGCCAGCAGCGCGACGTCGCGCGACGAGGCATAGAGCGTGACCCGCGCGGCGCAGCCTTTGAATTTCGCGGCGAGCTGGACGAAGCGGTCACGGTCGATGTCGGGCGCGGCAAAGATGATCTGGCCGAGCTTTGCCGCGCCGGCCGGCAGCTGCCATGACGTGACGCGCTCGAGCGTGTTGATCACGGCGCGGTTACCCATGCTGTGGGCGATGACGTGGACCTTGCCGGCACCGATCTCGCCGAGCGCGAGCTGGAGAAACGCCTCGAAATGATCGCGCGACCAGTCGATCGTGCTCTCATCCACGGTGTACTTCTTGGTATCAGCCGCCGACGCCCAGCTATAGAGCAGCGTCTGGCCTGCGAATTTCAGATCCACTGCAAGCTGCCCGGCGCGCCGTGCCGCATCCTCGAACGTCACGTTGTAGCCGTGCACGAAGATGAGCACATCATGTTCGCTCGTCGTCGCAAGCGAGTACTTCAGGCCCGCGACGAAATCGTCCCGGCCAAGCGCATCGAGGCGCTTGAGGATGACGTGCTTTTCCGGATTGGCCGAGAATTCGAGCCGCCACCAACTCGGGCCGGGGAGTTCGCCGAGATCGCGGCCGCGCGTGGGCACGCTGACCAACGCAACCCCGAAGGACAGCGTCCCGCGCGCGCCACGAAAATAATTCGCCGGCGTATCGTCACCCCGGGCTCGATCGGTGCCGTAGAAGACGGGAATCGTGACGACACCGGTCGTCTCATCCTTCGTCGGCTGGACAGGGGGCAGCGATGCCCGGCCACGATAGGTTACGGTCTCGCTTTCCTCGGGCTTTGCCTGCTCCAGCGCGTGCTGAACGAGGTCCGCGGCCCGCGCATCATCGAGCAGGCGCGCTACCAGCAGATCAAGCGCCAAGCGAAATTCGTCCGGATCCTCGCCACGGCCAGCACGAGCGGCCAGTTCCTGTAACTCATCGCTGTAACGCGGCCATTTGTCGCCCAGCAGATCGCTCAACCGGGGCCCAAGTTCGAGCAAGGCAAGCAACAGGCGAAGCGTGTCCGGCATCGCACGTCCCTCGTCGCTGGATGCGGCAGGGCACGCGCCCGGCCGCCGCTCCTAGGCTAGAGGTTGTGAACGATCTGGCAAGTCCGCTCAGCGTGCCAGCGTCAACTTGTCCGGACGGATGTCCAGTTTTAAGACAAGGCGCCCAGTACGCCGCGCGTGGCCTTGTCGATTTCCTCGACATAGCGGCGGCGGGCAAATGTCTCGGTCAGGAAACCGACCACCTTGCGGCTGTCGGTGGAATCGACCACCGCCAGCATTTCGGCCTCGGCCTCGTCGAACACCGCCATCGCGCTCTTCACGTTCATTTCCGGGATCAGCACGATCTCGGTCAGGCGCGCGAGCTCGATGACCTGGATCTCGTCGGCGATGGTGTCGAGATCGCTGGTGAACAGGTCCGGCAGCAGGACCAAGCCGACATATTCGTCAGCATTGTTGACGATGACGATACCGGGCCGCGACCCCAGCGCGAATTCCGCCCGCGTGGCGGCGATGGTGGTGGTCGACGGCACCTTGCCGACGTCGGAGCGCATCAGGCGCTCGACGGTGAGATTGCGCAGCCAGCCGACGTCGTTGGCGCTGCGGATGGTCTCGCCGCGCAGATGCAGGCGCCAGGTCGAGAAGGAATGGCCGAACATGAAGCGGACGCAGATCGAGGTGACGATGCAACCGGCCAGCACCACGGCGGTGACGTCGACGTTGCGGGTCATCTCGAGCACGAGGAACGACATGGTCAGCGGCCCGCCGACGATGGCGACGCCCAGGGTCGCCATGCCGGTCAGCATCGCAACCAGCGGATCGATCACGAATTCAGGGCTGACCAACAGCAGAACGGCAGCGAAAAACTTTCCGATCAGGCTGCCGACGAACAGCGAGGCGAAGAACAGACCGCCGCGGAAGCCCGAGGCCAGCGAGATCAGGCAGGCCGTCACCTTCAGCGCGATGATGATCGCGATCAGGCCGATCGTCATGTCGTGGAAGAGATCGAGCACCATCGCGCCGTGGCCGGCCGCGAGGACCTGCGGTGTGACGATGGCAAAGCCGCCGACGATGAGACCACCGATCACCGGACGCAGCCACACCGGCAGCCATTTGAACAGCCGCTCGAACATCGACGACGAGCGCATCACCGCGATGCCGACGCCGCTGGTGACGAGGGCGAGCCCGATCAGCGCCAGATATTGCTCGATGCCGACCGAGCTGACTTTCGGGATTTCGAGGGAGTACGGCGCGCCACCGAGCCATTGCGCGGTGAGCGCGCCCGCGAGCGAAGCTGCCAGGATCGGCGCTGCGCTGCCGACCGAGTAGACGCCGACGATCAGCTCGCAGGCGTAGAACGCGCCGGTGATCGGCGCGCCGAAGGCCGCAGCGATCGCAGCGGCCGCGCCGCAGCCGACGATCAGGCGCAAATCGTTGCGCCGGAGGTTGAAGAACTTGCCGAGCAGCGAGGCGATGCCGGAGCCGATCTGGGTGTAGCCGGCCTCGAGGCCGACGGAGGCGCCACAGCCGTTGGAGATCAGCGTCTGGCTCGACACCACCACGCTGTCGCGCATCGACAGATTGCCGCCGCGCAGCGCGTTGGCCTCGATCGGGTCGACTGCGCTCGTGATCTTCAGCCGCCGCCGCCACCATTCCATGATGCCGAGCACGAGACCGCCAAGCGCCGGCGCGATCAGCGCCGCCCACGGATTGATATAGGTGTTGGCGGAGAGGCGCACGTCGATCGGAATGCCATAGATCACGACATGGGCGATCTGCGCGATCTCGGCCATCAGCGTCACCACCGCGCCGGCCAGCGTGCCGATCACGAGTGATAGCGGGATCAGGTAGAACTCGTTGCTGCGCAGGAGCGCGCGCAGCCGAACCATGGTGCGGTTGGTCCCCTTGCGATCGACGATATGCCTGATCCGCGCGAACACCTGACGCCCCGCCCTACCCTTCAGCCAAGCCGTAACCGGCCATGCGCTGGCGGACCCGTTCGATCTCGTCGCTGGAGAGCAGCGGCGGTTTCCCGATCTGGAGGCAGCCGTGATATTGCCGCGCGAGCGTCTCGACCTCCACGGCGAGCCACATCGCCTTGTCGAGCGTCTTGCCGACCGCGATCATGCCGTGATGGTCGAGCAGGCAGGCAAGCCGGCCCTCCAGCGCGCGGACCGCGTACTCGGAGAGTTCCGTGGTCCCGAATGTGGCGTAGGGCGCGCAGCGAATGCTGTCGCCGCCGGCGGCGGCGATCATGTAGTGCACAGGCGGAATCTCCATGCCCATGATCGCCAGGATGGTGCAGTAGGTCGGATGGGCGTGGACGACGGCATCGACGTCACCACGCGACTTCAGGATATCCAGGTGGAAGCGCCACTCGCTGGACGGCTTCTGGCCCGGGGCATGCGAGCCGTCCATCGCCATGAACACGATCTGGTCCGGTGTCATGGCATCGTAAGGCAAGCTGGTGGGCGTGATCAGGAGCCCGTCCCCATGCCGCACGCTGATATTGCCAGAGGTGCCCTGGTTGATGCCAAGCGCATTCATGCGGCGGCAGGCGGCGATGATGGCCTGTCTCTTGTCGAGTTCGTCCGCGGTCATGGACATCCCGATTTCACCTCGACCTTCTAGCGATGGGCGTTTGTTAGACCCGAAGTACGTCAAAGCAATATGGCAGCGCAAGCGAAAGCGGTCCTGTTCGGGGGCCGCCCTGCCGGTCGTCCCCTGAAGCCAGAAAATCTAATGTAAAATCAATAAATTAATAGATTGTCGCAAGCCTATGACAGGCTCGCCCGGACGGCTGCGATCCCGTTGATCACGAATTGCACCGAATAGGCCGCGAGCAGCATGCCGAGCACCCGCGAGAGCACGGCATTTCCGGTGCGCCCCAGCGTCCGTGCGATCAGGTGAGCCGAAACGAAGCAGAGCATGCAAAGCAGGCAGACCGCGAGGACCACCGCGATGATGATCGCGAGCCTGGCCCCATAGCCGGCGTTGCCCGCGAGCAGCAGCGTGGTCGCGATCGCGCCGGGGCCAGCCATCATGGGGATGGCAAGCGGAAACACCGCGACATCGGAGGCATGCTCCGCGGTGGCCTTGTCAGCCTCCCGCGCCTCGCGATGCGGCCGGTCGCCGAAGATCATCTGGTAGGAGACGCCAAACAGCAAAAGCCCACCGGCGATCTGGAAGGCGGGGATACCGATGCCGAGCTGGCGCAGCAGCCAGTTTCCGACCAGCGCGATCACGACCAGGATCGAGGCCGCGATGAACGGCGCCCGCAGCGCGACCGTCCGCTTGATCTTGTCGGGCATGCCCCCGGTCGCGGCCAGAAAGGCCGGCGCAAGGCCGACGGGGTCGACCACCAGCAGCAGCGTGACGAAGGCGGACAGGGCGAAATCAAGCATGGAATGTGTCTCGGGCGACGTGGACGGCCAGCCATAGCGGCTTGCGTGGACCTTCGCGAGGAACATTTGCTTATCCCGGTTCTTGATCGCGTGAGGATTGAGGAAGGGCATGCCTTCCCGTGTCACCTCGATTGGAGGATTTATGGCTAAAAAAGCAAAGAAACGTGCTCCTGCGAAAAAGGCCGCATCGCGCCGCCCGCGTCGGGCGCCCAAGATGCTGAGCGACCTGTTTCTGGAAACGCTGAAGGACATCTACTTCGCGGAGAACAAGATCATCAAGACGCTGCCGAAGATGGCCAAGGCCGCGCATTCGAAGGACCTTGCGGCCGCTTTCAACAAGCATCTGCGGGAGACGCAGGGCCAGGTCAAACGGCTGGAGCAGATCTTCAAGATGCTGGGCAAGCCCGCGCGCGGCAAGCCGTGCGAGGCCATCAACGGCATCACCGACGAGGGCGCCGAGATCATGAAGGACTTCAAGAACGCCCCTGCCCTCGACGCCGGCCTGCTCGCCGCGGCGCAGGCGGTCGAGCATTACGAGATCTCCCGCTACGGCACGCTGCGCACCTGGGCCGAGGAGCTCGGCATGCCCGAGGCGGCACGGCTGCTCCAGGATACGCTGGACGAGGAAGAGGCCACCGATCACACGCTGTCTGAGCTCGCCACATCAGTGATCAACCTTGAGGCGGAGGCCGAATACCGCGAAGCCGCCTGATCCAAGTCCCGCCCAATTGTTGCCTTCGGCGCCGCGGAACATCCTCCGCGGCGTCGCTGCGTCTGAGCGCAAGGGCCTCCTCGCGATCGAGAGGCCAGGCATGCCGAGAACGCACGATGCTGGAATTTGCGGGAACCATCACCATATCCTCGCTTTCCAACCGCAGCGCCTTCCCCGAGTTTTGCCATGCAACCCAAAAATCCCTTCGACTGGATGCTGTCCGAAGCCCTGGACCAGCTGACGCGCGGCGAACGGCTGCGCCAGCAGTTCGGCCGTCAGGAAGCCTGTTGGGAGCCGCCAATCGACGTGCTCGAGACCGAGCAGGAGCTTTTGATCCTGGTCGCGCTTCCCGGCGTCAATCCGGACAATGTCGAGACGGTGATTCAGGACGGCGTGCTCGTCATCTCCGGCCAGCGCACCCTCCCGCCGGAGCTTCGCAACGCCCGCATCCACCGGCTCGAGCTGCCGCAGGGCCGCTTTGAGCGGCGCATCGCGCTCCCGCTTGGCCGCTACGCCATCAGCCGCTTCGTGATGGACGGCTGCGTCGCACTGCGCCTCGCCAAATCCTGAGGTCGATCATGGCCACCGAGCAAATGAATACCGAACAGACCAACCCTGACGTGAAGATCCCCGAAGACGCCCTGATCATCATCCCCGTGCGCGAGATGGTGCTGTTTCCGGGCGCCATCGCGCCGATCGCGATCGCGCGGGCGAAGTCGGTCGCCGCCGCCCAGCAGGCGCTGCGCGAGCAGCGGCCGATCGGCATCGTCCTGCAGCGCAGCCCCGAGACCGACGAGCCCGGCTCGGACGATCTCTACAAGGTCGCGACGATCGCCAACATCGTGCGCTATATCACCGCGCCCGATGGCACGCACCACATCGTCTGCCAGGGCGTGCAGCGCGCGCGCATCCTCGACTTCCTGCCGGGAACGCCATTCCTGGCCGCGCGCTTCCAGCAAATCCCCGAGCCGACCACGACCTCGCCCGAGATCGAGGCGCGGGCGCTGAACCTGCAGCGCCAGGCCATCGAGGCGATCGAACTGCTGCCGCAGGCACCACCCGAGCTGGTCGCGATGTTCCAGAACACCACCGCGCCGGGCGCGCTGGCGGATCTGGCGACGTCGTTCATGGACATCAAGCCGCAGGACAAGCAGGAGGTGCTGGAAACCATCGACCTCACCTTGCGTGTCGAGAAGGTGTCGAAGCACCTGGCCGAGCGGCTGGAGGTGCTGCGCATCTCCAACGAGATCGGCCAGAAGACCCGCGCCACGTTCGACGAACGGCAGCGCGAGGCGATCCTGCGTGAGCAGATGGCGACCATTCAGCGGCAGCTGGGCGAAGGCGACGGCAAGGCCGCCGAGGTCGCCGAGCTGACGGCTGCGATCACCAAGGCCAGCATGCCGCCGGAAGCGGATGCGCATGCGCGGAAAGAGCTGCGCCGCTATGAGCGCATGCCCGAGGCCGCCGGCGAATCCGGCATGGTCCGCACCTATCTGGACTGGCTGATCGAGCTGCCCTGGGCACTGCCCGCGGAGAAGCCGATCGACATCACCGAAGCGCGTCGCATCCTGGATGCGGATCACTTCGGCCTGGAGAAGATCAAGAGCCGGATCATCGAATATCTGGCGGTGCGCAAGCTGGCGCCGCAGGGCAAGGCGCCGATCCTGTGCTTCGTCGGCCCGCCCGGTGTCGGCAAGACCTCGCTCGGCCAGTCCATCGCACGCGCGATGGATCGCCCCTTCGTGCGCGTCAGCCTGGGCGGCGTGCATGACGAGGCCGAGATTCGTGGTCACCGCCGCACCTATATCGGCGCGCTGCCCGGCAACATCATCCAGGGCATCAAGAAAGCGGGCGCACGCAACTGCGTCATGATGCTGGACGAGATCGACAAGATGGGCCGTGGCGTGCAGGGCGATCCCTCAGCCGCCATGCTGGAGGTGCTTGACCCCGAGCAGAACGGAACATTCCGGGACAACTACCTGGCCGTACCCTTCGACTTGTCGCGCGTGGTGTTCATTGCGACCGCCAACATGCTGGACCAGATTCCCGGTCCGCTGCTGGACCGCATGGAGCTGATCAGCCTCGCCGGTTACACCGAAGAGGAGAAGCTGGAGATCGCGAAGCGCTATCTGGTGCGGCGGCAGCTGGAGGCCAACGGCCTGACGGCCGACCAGGCCGAGATCGAGCCGGAGGCGCTGAGGCTGGTCGTCAAGGGTTACACCCGCGAGGCCGGCGTGCGTAACCTCGAGCGCGAGATCGGCAAGCTGTTCCGCCATGCCGCGGTGCAGGTCGCCGAAGGCACGACCGCGAAGGTCGTGATCACGGCGAAGGACATCGGCGATGTGCTCGGACAGCCGCGCTTCGAAGGCGAGATCGCACAGCGGACCAGCATTCCCGGGGTGGCCACCGGCCTTGCCTGGACGCCGGTCGGCGGCGATATCCTCTTCATCGAGGCCTCGCGCGTGCCGGGCCGTGGCGCCATGATCCTGACCGGCCAGCTCGGCGAGGTCATGCGCGAGAGCGTGCAAGCCGCGCTGACCCTTGTGAAGAGCAAGGCCTCGCAGCTCGGCATCGATCAGTCCGTGTTCGAGAAGAGCGACATCCATGTTCACGTGCCGGCGGGCGCAACCCCGAAGGACGGACCGAGCGCGGGTGTGGCGATGTTCACGGCGCTGACGTCACTGCTCACCAACCGGACGGTGCGGAGCGACACGGCGATGACCGGCGAGATCTCGCTGCGTGGTCTGGTGCTGCCGGTCGGCGGCATCAAGGAGAAGGTGGTGGCTGCGGCCGCCGCCGGACTGAAGCGGGTGATGCTGCCGGCACGCAACAAGCGGGACTACGACGACATCCCGAAGAGCGCGCGGGACAAGCTCGAATTCATCTGGCTGGAGCGCGTCGACGAGGCCATCGCCGCAGCGCTCGAGCCGGCACAGGCCAACGTCGACGCTACGGTCGAAGCGGCGGAGTGATGCGATGAAGAAACTGCTGGAAGAAGCAAAGCGATCGCGCAAGACGCAGCGGCTGCGCCAGCTGCTGGGGCGTGCCATCGACCGGGTGCGCGATGCGCTTGCAGGACCCGAGCCGCGGCTTCAGCCGATCCCGGTCCGGGTGAAGCGCCGCAAGGGCTGAACCCCTCCGCCTCAGCCCTCGCGGTCACTCAACTCAGAACCAAAAGGCCCCCTCTGGTTGAGGGGGCCTTTGCGTTATCAGGCCACAGCGTCCTTGGCGGCCTTGACCGGGCGGGCGCGGACGATCTTCCGGGCCGGCTTGGCCTTGAACATCATCTCTTCACCCGTGAACGGGTTGGTGCCCTTGCGCGCCTTGGTCGCGGGCTTCTTGATGACCACGAACTTGGCGAAGCCCGGCACCAGGAACAGGCCGTTCTTCTTGAGCTCCTTGTGGCCGACGTCCGTCAGCGTCTCCATGACGCTCTTGACGTCGCGCTTGGAAAGCTCGGTGGCGGTCGCGATCTTTTCGATCAGCTGCGATTTGGAAAGTTGGGTCGGCATCGTGGCTCCTCTGATTCGTTGCCGGTTGCATATTAGACCAACCGGCGAAGGCCTATAGCCTTCTGCACAGTTTTGTCGCGGTTTTACGGGCTATTTTGGCCCCCTGAGGCAAAAACCCCTGCATTTTAAGCGGCTTCCGGATCGGAAGGCACCTCATACAGTGGTTTTTGCCTTGTATCAAAGGCCCGCAAGCAGCCTTGCTAAAGCTGATTCGATGCTTTCGACAAGCGACGACCGGCATCTTTGTGAGATGAGGAGCGCATTTCACCCTAGAAAATAAGGCAGGATCGTTGCACTGCGGCGTTTTTGCCCTGCGTTTTACGGGTTGTAGCGCACTAGATCCGCTCAACAATGACGGCGGGAGCCATGCCGCCGGCGGCGCACATGGTGACGAGACCGCGCTTGAGATCACGCCGCTCAAGCTCGTCGAGCACCGTGCCGATCAGGATCGAGCCTGTCGCGCCAATGGGATGACCGAGCGCAATCGAGCCGCCATTGACGTTGACCTTGGCGCGGTCGAGCTTGAGATCGCGGATATATTTTTCCGCAACGACTGCAAAGGCCTCGTTGATTTCGAAGAGATCGATGTCATCGACGGTGAGCCCCGCCTTCGCCAGCACCTTGCGCGTGGCCGGCACCGGCGCATTCAGCATCAGGGTTGGCGAGTCCCCCATGTTCGCCATCGCGACCACGCGGGCGCGCGGCTTCAGGCCATGCGCCTTGGCGTAAGACGGCGAGGCCAGCAGGATCGCGGCCGCGCCGTCGACAACGCCGGACGAGTTGCCGGCGTGGTGCATGAAGTCGATGCTGAGATCAGGATATTTCTGCAGGATCAGACCGCGATAGGTCGTGCCCTTGTCGTCCAGTGCATAATCGGCGATGGCGGGGAATGCGGGCTTCAGCGCGGCGAGGCCTTCCATCGTGGTCTGTGGCCGCGGGTACTCTTCATGATCGAGCGCGAGGCTGCCGTCCTCGCGATGGACAGGGACGAGGCTCTTCTTGAAGTGACCGCCGGCAATCGCCTGCGCAGCGCGCTTCTGACTTTCAAGGCCGAGCGCGTCGACGTCCTGCCGCGTGATGCCTTCGAGGGTCGCAATCGCATCGGCGCAAACGCCCTGATGCGACTGCGGATGCCGCGCGCGCAGGCGCAGATTGCCCGAGTCCATCATCATCGGACCGCCGCCGCGACGTCCTTCCATCGACATCATCTCGCAGCCGCCGGCAATGACGAGATCTTCCGCGCCCGCCATGATCGAGGATGCCGCCATGTTGACGCTGGTGATGCCGGAACCGCAGAAGCGATCCAGCGTCACCGCGCTGGCGCGCACGTCGTAGCCGGCATCGAGCGCCGACATGCGCCCGAGATCGCCGCTTTGCGTTGCCACCTGCGCGCTGCAGCCCCAGACAATATCGTCGACGTCAGCGGTGTTGATACCGGTGCGGTCGGCGAGCGCGCGCAGCACGGTTGCGCCCAGTTGCTGCGGATGAATGCCGGACAGTGCTCCCTTACCGGCCTTGCCGACACCGCGCGGAGTGCGGCAGGCATCAATGATCAGCGCGTCAGCCATGGGCGTTGTCCTCTTGTTATGTATGTTGAGGACGGTTTTGAATCAGGGGGCGAGCGGAGTCAATGTGCGGTGACGTACGCCCTCTCTGCAAAGAACCGAAGAAAACGCAAGCCGAGGATGTCAGGACCCGATCGGCTAACGATGGACGTGCGGCCGCCTGGGCTCGTCGGTCGGCGACGCCACATCCGCAACTTCGACGCGCGGCGCCGCCGGCGCAACCGTGCCGGGCTGCGGAAAATTCAGGACGATGGTCTGCTGGTCGCGCGCGAATGTCGCCTCGCGGCCCAGCACTGCGCGCAATCTCCAGCCCTGATAGTCTTCGCCTATTCTCAGACGCAGGGCAGCCTTGGAGGTCTGGTCGACGAAAATGCCGAAGCTGCGGTCGCCGCCGGTGACGGTGCCGACCAGCGAAAGCTGCAGGGGATGCTCCTCCTGCTTCGGCGGCGACGGTGGCTTCGCGACGGCGACCTGAGCCACCGCAACCGGCGGCGGCGGCCGTCGCGAGGACGAAAAGATCGGGCGCTCGCGGGTAACGCTGAGGCTCTCGAACGGAACCTCCCACAGCGGATTGCCGTGCCGCGCGCGACTACCCGACCGCTCGGCAGTCGCGTTCGGCACCCACACGGAAACGGCGGCGGAATCCCCAAATGGTGTTGCGGCTAGATCACCGGCGCCGGGCGCTGCTTCTTCATTGAAATTATTCGCGGGCAGCGCCGCATTCGGGGCAAGCACGCAGAGCGTGGAGACCGCGACCAGATACCAGGTCAGCTTCGGCATCGTCAGGTTCCAGCCGATCGTCCGGCAACGCCGTTCCGATGATTGATCGCGGGCCGGCGTTATTGCACGCGACATGACGCTGATCAAGCAGATCGACCAAACCGACGTCGCGAGCAAGCATCGACGATTCTCGCGCAAAGCACACGGCATCGTCGGACGTTGCTCGCGATGTCTTTCGTCTTCGTCGCGAGCACAGAACTGATCGTCGTCACCTGCGAGGTGTGAGTTCCGTCGCCTGCGAACGTACGTGTCATCGTCGTGTAAACAACCTGTCAGAGAGCGGGTGATACAAAACACCCGCGTCGATACGACGCAGAAATCGTCATATCTCCGTCATCCATTCCTCAGTGAAGCGGAACCGGGTCTATCAATGATTGATTCCGAAGTGCGCTCACGGGGTTGGCCTGGTCGGACCAGCCGAAGTCGATCTGCGCGACAATGGTTGGTTGGCTTGTTCGCTGTCGTCGCCTGGTTCGCAATCCTGGGGTTCGGCGCGATCGGCTTCGTGACCTTGCTCGGAACCAGCGGATTTACGCAGCCCCTACAACCACAACACGATCCCTGTCAGCAGCCAACATCCGGAAGTGCGATACGGGAACCGCAGGATCTTCGCAGCCACGACGGCGTCCTGCAGGTCGATCTCTCCATTCACAACAGCAAGCAGCCGAACGGCTCGACCCGTTACTGCTACCTGACGCCAAATGGCGAGATGTCACCGACATTGCGGGTCAAGCCGGGCGATCTGCTGATCGTGCGATTCAAGAATGATCTCACCGAGTTCAAGCCGGCGCGCCCGGCTGCGGATCAGCCACCAGCTCTGCCGTTCCCGGCGCCGATATGTGTGTCGAAAAAGATCTCGGATCCGTGCGGCAGCGACGCCATGCGAGCGACGTCGGCCAATCTGCACTTTCATGGGCTGACGGCGCCGCCGGTGTGCCATCAGGACGACGTTCTGAAGACCTCGATCCAGCCTGACGATCCGCCCTTCGAGTACCGGTTGCGCATTCCCGCCGACGAGCCACCCGGAGTCTATTGGTATCACCCGCATATTCACGGTTACAGCAAGGCGCAGGTGCTCGGCGGGGCATCGGGCGCGCTGATCATCGAGGGCATCGAGCGGGCTGCTCCGGAATTGGCTGGCCTCCCCGAGCGGGTGTTGGTGATCCGCGACCTCGACCTGTTGAACCCCGATGCACCGCCCGCAAAATCCGAGCCGATCGTCCCGAAAAATCAGCTCGACAGTGACGGTGACACCACCAACAACGGCACCGGCTTCGGCAGGCCGGCGAAAGATCTGTCCGTCAACTTCGTGCCGGTGCCTTATCCCGATTATCCGCCGGCATCGCTGAAGATGAAGCCGGGCGAGCGCCAGCTGTGGCGCGTTCTCAACGCCTCGGCGATCACCTATCTGAATCTCGCAATCGTGTTCCGGCGCGCGCCGCAACCGCTCGGCATCGTCGCCATCGATGGCGTGCCTGTTCATTTCAACGGCAGCCCGGCGCCAGCGGTCGAGTGGGTCAATCGCATCGGCGTGCCGCCCGGTTCGCGCGTCGAATTCATCGTCGAAGGTCCGCCGCTCGGTGTGCCAGCGTTGTTGGTGACGCGAACAGTCGATACCGGACCGGCCGGTGAAAACGATCCCAATCGCGCGCTCCTGTCGATCACGGCAGCAGTCGATGCGCCCGAACCGCAATCCAGGCTGCCGGCAAATCCGGAGCCACTGCCATCGGCCGTTCGTCCCTGGATCGGGGACGTTGCACCAGTGCGCGTCAGGAAACTGTACTTCTCCGAGCAACCGACCAATCCGGACGATCCCAACAGCCCGGTGACGTTCTACATCACCGTAGACGGCGAAAAGCCAAAGCCGTTCGATGCGGGTTCCGACATTGCGGACATCGTCGTCAAGCAAGGCGACGTCGAGGACTGGATCATCGAGAACCGCTCGACGGAATTGCACGACTTCCACACCCACCAGCTTCACTTCGAGCTGCGCGAATGGTCGGGCCTGCAGGTCAACGAGCCGTTCGTGCGCGATACCGTCAACGTCCCCTATTACAACGGCCGCATGCTGCAATATCCGAGCGTGCGGCTGCGCATGGATTTTCGCGACCCGAACATCGTGGGCACCTTCGTCTACCACTGCCACCTCCTCGAGCATGAGGACAACGGCATGATGGGACGAATCCGCGTCGAGCCGGCCGCTACCGCCGTTTCCACCCAGTCGTCAGGTCAACAACTTTACCAAGGGAGAGCCGAATGAGCCGAAATAAGTCTCGTTTACTGAATAGTTGCCGCATCGGGCTGAGTGCACTGGCGATGGGGCAATTCTGCCTTAGCCCGGTGCTTGCCGGCGGCGTGCCGAACCAAGCCGATCACTACACGCGGTCGCCGATCAAGCACGTCATCGTCATCATCGGCGAGAACCGCAGCTTCGACCACGTGTTCGCGACTTACGTTCCGAAAGAGCGTCGGAACACCATCGACAATCTGCTCTCCAGAGGCATCATCAAGCTCGACGCCAACAAGAATGCGGTCCCAGGTCCCAACTTCGAACAGGCGCATCAGCTCGCTGCAAAGGACATCGGTACCAAGGACGCATTTCTGCTGAGCCCGCCGAAGCAGACTTTCCCCAATGACCAGCTGCCGGCTCCGCTGGTCGGCGGCCCCAAGGTCTCCTACATCCCCAACCAGTGCGGCAGCACCCCGATCGACCAGTGCCAAGCGAGCCTGACGCTGGCGCAGCAGACGGAAACCGGCCTGGATCCGAACTACTACCATTCACTGTTGACCGGCGGCACCGGCCAGACCTCGAAGACGCCGGACCAGCGCATCATCGCCGTCAACAGCCTGCCGGCCGGCCCGTTTCAGCTGACCAACGGCAACAACTTTCTCTACGAGAGCTACGCAGCGAGCCCGGTGCATCGCTTCTACCAGATGTGGCAGCAATTGAATTGCGGCAAGGGCTCGGCCAGCCGGGACAATCCCTCGGGCTGCACCGGCAATCTGTTCGCCTGGGTCGAAGTGACTGTCGGTGCCGGTGCCAACGGCGCTGCGCAGCCCGAGACCTTCAGCACCCAATATGCGCCAGGCGCGGTGACCACGGGTGAAGGTTCGACTGCGCTCGGCTTCTACAACGTCCAGAAGGGTGACGCGCCTTATTTCACCAGCTTGGCGGACAAGTACGCGATGAGCGACAACTTCCACCAATCCGTCAACGGCGGCACCGGCGCCAACCACATCATGTTCGGCCATGCCGACGCGCTCTGGTTCAGCGACTCCGACGGCAAGCCGGCAGCGCCGCCGAACGGGGTGCAGGTCTTCGGCGGCACCCCCGATGCCGGCGTCGTCCATATGATCGAAAACCCCAATCCGGCGTCCGACACCAACAATTGGTACACGGAGGATGGTTATGGCAATAGCTTCAACTCGGGCTATCCGCCGCCGTTCTCTGTCTCGCCCGCCTCCGGCGGCGGATCGTACAGCGACTGCTCCGATCCCAACCAGCCCGGCGTCAAGCCGATCCGGGACTATCTGCAATCATTGCCGCGCCCGATCGATCCCCATTGCGAGCCCGGCCACTATTACCTGCTGAACAATTATAATCCGGGCTGGTTCGGCAACGGCAAGAACGCCTACGTCGACCACAATCCGTCCAATACGCCCTTCACCATTCCGCCGTCGTCGACCCGCAGCATCGGCGACCTCCTCAACGACAAGAACATTTCGTGGAAGTACTACGGCGACCAGTGGGACAATTACGTCGACGATCCGTACCAGCTCAATTGGGGCGCGGCGGGCCCGACCGCGGATGAATACTGCAACATCTGCAATCCGTTCCAGTACGACACGTCGATCATGTCGCATCCGGACCAGGTTGCCGAGCACCTGCACGACTCGACGAAGCTGTACGCCGATATTTCCGCTCGCACGCTGCCCGCAGTCTCGATCGTCAAGCCGAGCGGCTTCGTCGACGGCCACCCGGCGTCCTCCAAGCTCGATCTGTTCGAAGGCTTCGTCAAGAAGATCGTCGACCAGGTCCAAGCGTCGCCCTACGCGAAGGACACCGCCATCTTCATCACCTTCGACGAAGGCGGCGGCTACTACGACTCAGGCTACGTGCAGCCGCTCGACTTCTTCGGCGACGGCACCCGCATCCCGCTGATCGTGGTCTCGCCGTTTGTGAAGCCCGGCCATATCTCGCACCACTACGCCGATCACGTCTCGATCATCAAATTCATCGAGCGCAACTGGCAGCTGCCGACGATCACGCATCGCAGCCGCGACAACTTCCCGAACCCGGTGGCCGAGTTCGGCAATCCCTATGTTCCCCTCAACAGCCCGGCGATCAGCGATCTCTTCGACTTCTTCGAGTTCGCGGACCATGGAGAGCCGGGATTCCCCGGCTTCCCGGGCCATTAGTCAACCGGCGATCCCAAACCGGATATCGAATGATAACGGCCGCCCTTCACGGGCGGCCGTTGCGTCTTGGAGAGAGATCACGCTCCCGCGGCGTTCTTTGCGATCACGTTGCGGTAGAAGCTTGCGCTCAGTTTCGGCGTGCGCACCTGGGTGTCGAAATTGACGTGGTAGAGCCCAAAACGCTTGTTGAGGCCGAACACCCATTCAAAATTGTCCAACAGGCTCCAGAGGAAATAGCCGCGCACCGGCACGCCCTCGGCGGTGGCGCGCTGGAGCTGGGCGAGATAGTTGCGCAGATACATGATGCGCTCGGTGTCGTAGATCTTGCCGTCAGGCGTGACTTGATCATCGCCGGAGGTGCCGTTCTCACTGATATAGATCGCATCAGTCTTCCAGATCTTTGCCGCCAGCTTCGGCACCCAGTAGATCGTTTCGGGGCCGACGCGCAGCCAGTCCGAATTCATGTGCGGAAAGGCCTTTGGCACCGGCAGCGGCATGAAGCCCGCGCCCTGGTCGGACGCGACGATATAGTGCTGTGGCGCGTAGATGTTGAGGCCGAGGAAATCGACCGGCGAGCCGATGATCTTCAGCTCCGCATCGGTGTATTTCGGCGCGTCGCTGCCTGCATATTTCAGGAATGCGTCGGTGTAGCGACCGGTCATGATGACGTTGAGATAGCCGGCATTCATCTCACGCAGCGCGATCTCGGCAGCGCGGACATTCTCGGGCGTATCGATCGCGGGAATGCAGGCATCGACGTTCTCGGCCGGCCCGACCCGCGTCCCGCGGCGGCCATGGGCGCGCACCGCCTGCACCGCGAGCCCATGCGCCAGCGCACTGTTGTGCCTGATCTGGTTCACGTCGGCCTGCGGCAAGTTCAAGCCGGGCGCATCGATGCCGATGCCGTAACCGAAATAGACGAAGCGGCCGCTCTCGTTCAGCGTGAAGACGTTCTTGACGCGATCGGTGAGGTGTTCGGCGACATAGGCCGCGTAATCGCCGAAGATCTTGCAGGTCTCGGTCGAGCGCCAGCCGCCAAAGCGGTCCTGCAATGATTGCGGCAGGTCCCAGTGATAAAGCGTCAGCCACGGCTCGATGCCGTTCTTGAGGAGCTCGTCGATGAGCCGATTGTAGAAGTCGAGCCCTTTCGGGTTCGGCTTGCCGTCGCCGTCGGGAAACACCCGCGGCCACGCCACCGAGAAGCGATAGGCCTTGCAGCCGAGCTCCTTGATCAGCGCGATGTCGTCCTTGTAGCGATGATAGTGCTCGACGGCGCGGTCGCCGGTGGTGCCGTCCTCGATCTTGCCGGGGATGCGGACGAACTTGTCCCAGATCGAGGCCCCTCGCCCGTCCTCCTCGACCGCACCCTCGACCTGATAGGACGAGGTCGCCGTGCCCCAGACGAATCCTGCCGGAAATCCGCCGGTGCTGCGCGGCGCCGCTGCCGGCTTGGCGTCGGCAGGTTCGAGGGGATTTGCAATTCCAGCTGCGGACAGACCCGCGATTTTCGCGAACTGGCGACGCGAGACCTTGTCCGACATTGATGCTGCCCCGAGATTGTTGATGCGGCGGCACAATGAAGGGGCGCCGGCGGTTTGAGAAGCGCTGGCACCGAGATTTGAGGACGCAGAATTGCGCTGCCCGGAGCGCGACTTGTCGCAGCAGGCGATGCGGCGATGGGTTCTGCGATCAGCGCGAGCGCTTCGGCAGCTTCGGAAGCCCGGCGGGATTGAACGCCGAGACCTCTCCGGCTCGTTCAGCTGCCGCCACCGGCTGCTCCGTCAGAATGAGCGTTCCCTGGAGGACGACTCCCCGTGCCTGCCCTGCCGTCGCCGTGTAGGTCGCGATCTTGCCGGGGCAGGTCCCTTCGATGTCCAGCGTCAGTTCATCATAGACGCCGAAGACCGTGTCACGTCCCTCGGTATGGCGCTTGGTGGTCACGGTCGCGGTGAAGCGATCGCCGTCGACCTGACAGGAGCCGTGATACGTCATCAGGCTGTCGCGCCCCCAGATCTGGCCGTCCGCGACATGGACGATGCCGGTGCCCTGATCGAACGGCGTCTTGTACCACGCCGCGTAGGTACCATCCTTCAGCATGGGAGCGGTATTCCCCTGGTCTCGCGCCACGCCAATCATCCGCACGATCAACGCTAAAGCCCGGTAAACGACCCGCCCCGTACCAATCCGGTATGCCGCCTCAAAGCCTCGGGTTCCCTGATCATGCCGAGGACGGCCAAAGCCCGCGAGGCGAGCCGTGGGGTCGATTTTGAGCGAACGTCAGCCCCGGTTGCACGCTCGACGTGCTTTTGCTACCGTGAGGTACGCGCCTCATTTCACCTCACGGGCCGACTGGTTTCCCGCCCCTACCGCAAGGATGCGGACGGTGGCTGACCTACGCGGTCCGCGAGATCGAGGCGTGTGCCCAATTCGGGCTCAAGCAGAGTTGGCCTTCAACGAAGGGCTGACCGCACAAGGGGAGGATGGAATGAAGCGTCTCTTGCTCGCAGGTGTATCTGTCGCGTTCGCAATGTCGGTGGGCCTCGGCTCGACCAATGCGGCGGACAAGAAGGTTCTGGCCTTCGTCGTCAATGGCGCGTCCGACTTCTGGAAGATCGCGGAAGCCGGCGTGAAGAAGGCTCAGGGCGAACTGCCCAACTACAATCTTCAGCTCAAATATCCGGAACAGGCCGCCGCTGCCGTTCAGCAGCGCATGATGGACGACCTCGTCGCCGCCGGTGCCGCCGGCATCATGGTCAGCGCGGTCGATCCGAAGAACCAGGTCGAGCATCTCAACAAGATCGCCGGGCAGACGCTGCTGTTCACCACCGACAGCGATGCGCCGAACTCGAAGCGCATCGCCTATATCGGCTCGTCCAACGTCGACCTCGGCAAGGACGCCGGCAAGCTGATGCTCAAGGCGCTGCCGAACGGCGGCAAGTGCGTCGGCTTCGTCGGCCTGCCCGGCGCCGACAACGCCCGTGAGCGCATCGAGGGCGTCAAGGAGACCATCAAGGGCTCCAAGGTCGAGCTGGTCGACGTTCGCGGCGACGAGATCGATCAGACCCGCGCCAAGCGCAACGTCGAGGACATCCTCGCCGCCATGCCTGACGTGAGCTGCCTGGTCGGCTTCTACTCCTACAACACCCCGCGCATCTACGAAGTGCTGAAGGAGGCCGGCAAGCTCGGCAAGATCCAGATCATCGGCTTCGACGAGGATCCGATCACGCTGGGCGGCGTCAAGGAAGGCGCCATCGCCGGCACCGTCGTGCAGCAGCCGTTCGAGTGGGGCTATCAGGGCATGAAGCTGATGGCGAAGTACATCGAGGGCGACAAGTCAGGCGTGCCCGCCAACGGCATCATCATCGTACCCGGCAAGGTCATCGACAAAGCCAATGTCGACGACTTCATGGGCTCGATGAAGACGATGCTCAAGAAGTAGGAGACGTGCGGGCTCTGCCCGCAGCCGTCAATGTCTGAGCCGTTTCTCGAACTCATCGACATCAGCAAGAGCTATCCCGGCGTGGTCGCACTCGACCACGTCGGCCTTGCCGTGTCGCCGGGCGAGGTGATCGCCCTGATTGGCGAGAACGGCGCCGGCAAGTCGACCCTGATGAAGGTGCTCGGCGGCGTGGTCGAGCCAAGCGGCGGCAGCATCCGCGTCGACGGTACCGAGCGGTCCGCGCTCACGGTGGCTGAAGCAATTGCCGCCGGCATCGCCTTCGTCCATCAGGAGCTCAATCTCTTCGACAATCTCGACGTCGCCGGCAACGTGTTCATCGGCCGCGAGCCCGTGCATGGCGGACCGCTGCGGCTGATCGACCGCAAGGCGCTCCACGCCAGGACGCAGCCGCTGCTGGACCGCCTCGGGGCCGATTTCACCCCGGACGCGCCGCTCGCCGACCTGTCGCTGGCACAGCGCCAGCTCGTCGAGATCATGAAGGCGCTATCGCTCGACGCCCGCCTCGTCATCATGGACGAGCCGACCTCGAGCCTCACGCTGACCGAGACCGACCGGCTGATGCGAGTCGTCGCAGCGCTCAAGGCCGATGGCGTCAGCATCATCTTCATCACCCATCGCCTCAACGAAGTGATGCAATGTGCCGACCGCGCGGTGGTGCTGCGTGACGGGCGCATGGTCGGCGCGCTGACCCGTGCCGAGCTGTCGCCCGCGGCGATGATCCGCCTGATGATCGGACGCGACCTCAAATCGCTCTACGTGCCGCCGGCCGCCCCGCCCGGCGAGGCCGTGCTCGACATCGTCGAGGCCGTCACCGACACTTATCCCGAGCGCGCGGTCAGCCTGTCGGTCCGTCGCGGCGAGATCCTGGGGCTCGCCGGCCTGGTCGGCTCCGGACGCACCGAGCTGGCGCGAGCGATCTTCGGTGTCGATCCGCTCAAGGCCGGTGCGATCAAGCTGAACGGCGAGGCCATTCGCGTGACGAACCCGCGCGGGGCGATCGACCATGGCATCTATCTGATCCCGGAGGATCGCAAGGGCTGCGGCCTCCTGCTCGACGTCTCGATTGCCGAAAACATCTCGCTGCCGGATCTGTCGTCCTATCTGCGCTTCTTCCTGGTCAACACCGCGCAGGAGACGAAGAACGCGCGAGTCCAGCGCGAGCAGCTCAAGATCCGCGCGCCCGACGTCGCAACCACCGTCGGCTCATTGTCCGGCGGCAATCAGCAGAAGGTCGTGCTGGCCAAATGGCTGTCGATGCGGCCCAAGGTGCTGATCTTCGACGAGCCGACGCGCGGTGTCGACGTCGGCGCCAAGCAGGAGATCTACGAGATGCTGCGCCGGCTGACCGATTCGGGCGTCGCGATCCTGATGATTTCGAGCGACATGGAAGAGGTGATCGGGGTCAGTGACCGGATCGCCGTCATGCACGAGGGTGCGATCTCGGGTTTCCTCGATCGCAGCCAGTTCAGCGAGCACAACGTGCTCCAGTTGGCCGTCGGCCACGCGATTGAGGTGAGGGCATCTTGAACAAGAAAGATCTGAGCCTGCTGGTCCTGATCCTCGTCGTCGGCGCGGTCGTGGCCTTCATCAATCCGCGCTTCCTCTACGTCGGCAATCTCTCCAACACGCTGAACCAGGTCGGGATGTTCGGCATCTTCTCGATCGCGGAAGCCTTCGTCATCATCATCGGCGGGATCGAGCTCTCGGTCGGTTCGGTGATCGCGCTGCTCGGTGTCCTCTTCATCGACCTCATCGTCAATCACGACGTCAACTGGATCCTCGCCTTTGCCGCGATCATCGCGAGCGGCCTCGTGATCGGCCTCGTGCACGGCGCGCTGGTGACGCGGATGCACATCCAGCCGTTCGTGGTGACGCTGTGCGGACTTTTGATCTATCGCGGCGCGGCGCGCTACTACACCGAGGACGCGACCGCAGGCTTCGGCTTCGGCGCCAGCTTCCCGACGCTGGAATGGCTGATGGCCGGTCGCACCAACGTGCTGGGCTTTCCGCTGCCCCATAGCGTGGTGGCGCTGATCGTCGTCGCCGCGATTGCATGGGTGCTGCTGCACCGCTCGGTGTTCGGCCGCTATCTCTACGCCGTCGGCAAGAACGAGGAGGCCGCACGCTATTCCGGCATCCGCTCCGAGCGGGTGATGATTTCCGCCTATGTCATCTGCGGCGGGCTGACCGCCTTTGCCGCGATCCTGTTCGCGATGTACACCCGCTCGATCTCGCCGGCCGTGCACGGCTCGTTCTACGAGCTCTATGCGATCGCCGCGGCCGTGCTCGGCGGCTGCTCCCTACGTGGCGGCGAAGGCTCGATCGTCGGCGTCGTGCTCGGCACCGTGCTGCTCCAGGTGCTGCAGAACCTGGTCAATCTGCTGGGCATCCCGAGCTCGCTGAATTTCGCCGTCATGGGCGCGGTGATCCTGATCGGCGTGCTTGCCGACCAGTATCTGGTCCAGCGCCGGCAACGCGTGGTGACGGCAAAGGGCCGGGAGCAGGCGAGCGTCACTTCTGCCCCGCTCGAGCCGATGAAGGTGGAGTAAGCGGCGAAGGGCGATGCGGACGGACCGACTCCGACATCAGGCCGGTCGTCAGAACCCACAATCCGCATAGCCCTTCCGCACGAGCCGGAAGTGCGATCCATCGCCGACGAAATCAACGTCCAGACATTGATTGCCGTGACGAAACGCGCCCAGGCCCTCGCAATGCAGATATTCGAGGTTGATGCGCCACCGCCTTTCCGATGGCAGATAGGTCGCGAAGTCGTGCTGGGCGCGCGCGGGGCCCTTGCATATGCCGGCAACATATTGCCGGACTTCGCTCGGAAGGACGTCGATATGCTCTGAGTTCAGAGGATCGTCGTGACCAACGCCTCCCGATCGCGCATCGGCTGGAAGCGCCGCCCAAAGGATCAAGCTCAATCCCAGCAGGAGTGCTCTGATCGACATTGGCTCTGCCTTGTCGTGCTTGGGTCACATCAGCATTATAGCGCCCGAAAGCTTACGGGCAGCTGGCAGGATGCACCTTGCGGTCGATCAAACAGATGAGGGAAGAGTGAGGAAGGGCGAAAACAACCCCATGCACAGTAGCCGGGGACAGTGAAATCAAGGACTTGAAGCGCGATGAGATCGGGTAACCGGTCATCGCGCATGAGCTCGTCGTTCAAGCACGTAATTTCTGAAAAACAGCATCGCGCTTGACCCGTCGGGCAAAACAGGCGCATGATGACATCATCGCGACCGTTGGCTCGGGCCCCTCCTCCGCTACTCGAACGTATCGCCCTCCGATTCGAATCCAATGTTCATCTCAGTTGGAGCACCTGTCGATTTAGGCCTCGTCGAAAGTCTCGCGCACCCCGGCGGGAATATGACTAGGGTTACCTTTGAAGCAACTTCGGAAACCTACGCGAAGCGACTTCAAATCCTGAAAGAGATGATGCCAAACCTGTCTCGGAGGCCCGCTCATCGCGGCATAGCCGGCCCGAGTTGCTCAACCTGAGGTCGTGGCATTTTGACCCGAAGCGGAATAAAGGGCTGCCTTGCAAGAATTCCGCAGTCCGTCGAAAATCGTCGATTAGCCGGTGTGGAGGTCTTTTTGAATGTTGCGGCGCAACCTCGTCCAGGCCATCGCTTACAGCTCATTCGCCTGGCCGTTCATCGCAAGAGCGCAACAATCCTCCAGCAAGACGTGGCGCATCGCACACGTGTATCCCGGGAAATACGACAATCCTTCCGACATCGCCCTGTATGACGTCTTTCGAGGACAGCTGCGAGAGTTAGGCTATGTTGAGGGAAAGAACCTCATCATTGATCAGCGAAGCGCCGAGGGAAAGCTGGAGCGTTTGCCTTCCTTCTTTGACGAGCTGATCGCCCTTCGCCCGGACGTTATCGTCGCAATTACCACGCCTGCCATAGCTGCGGCACAAAAGGCGACATCGTCTATCCCCATCGTCATGGCACCAGCCACCGACCCGATTGGCTCCGGCTTCATCAAGAGCTATGCGCGACCCGGCGGCAACATAACCGGTATGGCCAATATGAACGGCGACGCACTGGGGAAGGCTATCGAGCTACTTCATGCCATTCTGCCGTCCGCAAAGCGCGTTGCTGTACTCTTGTCGAATAATCCGACGCACCCACAACAGTACGAGTTGGCTGAAGCTGCCATCAAGAGCTTGAACCTCGCTGCCGTCCGAATTGTGGCTCCCACACCCAATGATCTGGAGCAAGCGTTTGAGGTCATGACCAAGGAAGGCTGCGATGCTCTATTTGTGCTTGCCGATGTAACGCGGCCGACGATTGTTGCGTTTGCGGCGAGGTCACGAATTCCGACGATCTATCAGACGAGCGCTTACGCGCCCATGGGTGGGCTAGCGAGCTATAGCCCTGCCTTGGATGCGATCTATCTGAAGGTCGCTCAATATTGCCATAGGATCTTCAAGGGAGCCAAGCCAGCTGAACTCCCCGTCGAACAGCCCGTGGTTTTTGAACTTGCTCTTAATCTCAAGACAGCAGCTACATTTGGCATAACATTTCCGGACAGCGTCATTGCTCGGGCCGATAAGGTCATCGAATGACGTCGGCTTCTGGCCCATCTGCGAAGTTGTGTCGGGTCTAACGGAGGTCCACTTATCGCGGCAGAGCGGACCAGATTTGCTCAACCTGAGTTCTTCGCAGTTCGACCCTTAGCGGTCCTCCGAGGTCACCCTAATTTGGCTGGTCGAGCATAACGGCCTATGATCAAACGTTCTTTCGGACGGGACAATGTCGGGCAGGTGGATGAGACGGCGGGAATTCATCGCTGGCTGTTTCGCCGGATCAGTTGCGTTGTCTGGTATCTCCAGAGCGCAGCCGCCGGGAAAGAGGCGGATCGCCGTTGTGGCACCTTCCCGCTCGATTGAAAGTCTCAGGACAAACTCATACAATCGGGCTTTCCTCGATGAGCTTGCGCGTCTGGGATTTGCCGAAGGGCAGAATCTTGTCATTGAGCGCTATTCGGGAGGCGGCGATATGGATCGCTATCCTGAGTTGGCCAGAACGGTTGTAAGCACCAATCCAGAAGCAATCCTGACCACAGCCGGTCCTATGACCCTCGCTCTCAGAGCAGCAACACAGAGCATTCCAATAGTCACCATCATTGGTGACCCTGTCGTCTGGGGGCTTGCGGCAAGCCTCGCGCGACCGGGAGGAAACGTGACCGGCGTGACCGTCGACGCCGGGATAGAGCTTCATGGAAAGCGTCTGGGCCTTCTTCGAGAGATAAGGCCCGACGGTTCGCGAGTCGCCTATCTTTCGTCTTCGCAGGCTTGGAAGCAACCTCAAGCCTCTATGGTTCGGGAGGCGGCACAATCCTCCAAGCTGTCGCTTTCACAGGTAGACCTCGGAAGCGATCTGGACGATGCGGCCTATGAAACTGCCTTCGCCTCAACCGACTGGACCAAGATCGACATGCTACTGGTCTCGGACGAGCCGGAGCACTTGTCTCACGGCAAGACGCTCGTCGATCTGGCCACCCGTACTCGTCTCCCCGCCTGCTATCCCTTTCACGATCTCGTCGTAGCGGGAGGGCTGATGGCTTATTATCGCGATTTGCCTGATGCGTTTCGGCAGATGGCCGCTCAGATGGCGCAGATATTATCCGGCCAAAGCCCCACCGAAATTCCGTTCCGGCAACCGACCGCTTTCCGCCTATCACTTAATACCAAAGCGGCGCAAAAAATTGGCATCACTCTACCGCAGACGTTGCTCGTCAGCGCCAACGAGGTGATCGAATAGTGGCATTGCACGAGTCCGGAAGTGTGAAGGGTTCACGTCTCTATCATTATCGCCGCGGTGCAAGGCGAAAGCGCCCCAATATCTCCGACTCCAGTGACGGGTACCTGGTCTCGCGCACAAGCAAGACTTCCGAAATCTGAATATCGAGCGCACTGGCACTGATGAGAGACTCAGGACGCTGATGTTCGGCAATATCCAGAGTTTCGTATCTGAATAGCGAAGTGTGCGCGATATGGGGCACGCTCGCTGCCCGGGGCAGCGCCAACTCCTCAACGATCGTTTGCCGCAGTGTTTGAAGGCCCGCGCAGTTTGCTGTCATGAGCACGATGGCCGTATCGAACGCCTTGACCGTATCGAGCCTCAGTGAAACCGGTTGGGCCGATGCGCTAACTTGCAAAAGACCATGGGTCCATCGCTCTCGGTTTTGCAGCCACATCTCGTCTGCTTCGAATCCCAGTTGCGAATGGAGAAGGGTTATCACAGTCAAGTGGATGGCTGACTGCGGAACACGCCGCAGGCCCCCCACAACATTCTCCAACTTGTCCTGTATGACCGAGATTTGCCGGAGGGCGGCATCGCTAAATCGATATTGGAGGTGATAGGCCGAACAGGGCTGGCCCCACATCGGATCAACGCGATAGTTCAGCATCGAGTGCGACCTGTGCTTCGGACGAACATGGACCTCACAGGCGATCTATAGCAGACGAAGCGTGGAAGCGTTGCATCTGGCATGCCCCCTGTGATTCAAGCTTCCAAATTGTGGGCTCGAATCATGCGCGACCAACTCGCCGACCATGAATGGTCTGCCATCAGGCCGATGCATCCGAACAAGCCGCGCGGCATTCCCGCATCATCGACGCACTTGCCGCAGCGCATGATGCTGCTGTCCAGATGATCGAGACCTCTATTGTCCACGTCCTAGAGAATTCCCCCTAGAACGTCACGCGCATCCCCGCATAAAGCGCGCGGGGCCTTGCCGGGCTCAGCGAGCGCGGGTCGGTGAAGGGGTTTCCGCCGTTGGTGAAGTTCGGCAGAGCGCCGGTGTCGAAGAACTGTCCGTAGGTCGCGTAGCGGTTATCAAAGACGTTATCGACCTTGCCGTAGAGCTGGACGTTCTTCGTGACCTGGTAGGAGGTGTGCAGGTTGAACACCGTGTAGGACGGCAGCTTCGAATATTGGTTGGATTCGTCGCCGACCAGATATTGGCTGGAGACGAACAACGCATTGCCGCCAACCTTCCACTCATCGGTGACGGCATAGTCGACACCGACCTTGACGCGGTGGCGCGGGATCGCGGGGATCTGGTTGCCGGGCATAACCTGGATGTTGCCGTCGACATCGGCGAACGGGCTGTTCGAACCGAGCGTCAAGGCGTCGAGGAAGCGGGCATCGATAAAGGTGTAGCTCGCCTGGAATTGCAGGGCCGCTGACTTGATGTTGACCTCGGCCTCCAGCCCCTGCCGTCGTGTCCTGCCGACATTGGTGAAATAACCAAAGCCGGTGCGGCCGGGAACAGGCACAGCCAGGATGTCATCATAGTTGGTGGCGCGGAAGCCGCCGATCTTCCAGCCGAGCGTGCCGATGCTCAGCTCCCTGGAGCCGCGCAGGCCCGCTTCCACGGTCTTGGACACGACCTGCTTCAACGGCGGGTCGGAGACCAGGAACGCCGCGATGAGACAGGGATTATTCGGATCGGCGCAGCCGAGCTCGAGCGGTGTCGGCACGCGATTGGCTTCGGAATAGCCGGCATAGGCGGTCAGCTCCGGCGTGATCTTGTAGGTCCCGCCGACCACCGGATTGAACCTTGTGTAGGTGTAGTCGCCGTTGAGCGCGGTGCCGAGCTGGTCCTCCAGCGAGATGCGCGCGATGTTGAAGCGGCCTCCGCCGGTGATCGCGAAGGCATCCGTCACGTTGAACGTATCCATCGCATAGAAGCCGTTGTACTGATTGACCGTCCGCAACGAGACGGGACCGGCGAGCCCGGTCGCGATCGTGCCAGTCGGTCCCAGGAAGACGCCGCTGCCACCAACGACATAGTTCTCTCCGATCGAACCGATCTCGGGGATGGCATCGTAGCGCGTGACGCTGGCATCATAGGTTGTGCCCATCACGAAGCGGTTCTCGTGTCCGAACAATTGATCGATGTTGGTGGCCTGCCCCGAGACGCCAAAGCTGGTCGAGCGTATCGAACTGCGGTCGATCTCACCCAGGATGGTGCCCGGCGCAAACGGATTGCCAAGCTGCGCGCCATTGGTGCCGTTTGCAGGGGTCGCACCGTCGCCGAAGCACAGCAGCGTCGCATCCGCCGTGCATTCGCTCACGTTGGTTGGATTGCCGTCGACGATCTTCTGCTCGTAGCGGCGCACATGCGCGGTGCCTTCCAGCGTCCATGTCTCCGTCGGGTCGGCCTTGGCGGTCAAATTGAGATAGCCGACGCGGTTGGAGCTGGTCTGCGGTGTCGTGTAGGTCGCGCCCCAGTAATTGTTCAGCAGCTCGGCCGGCACGGTGGCATTGGCACCGAAATCGTTCTTGGCGGCTCCCACATTGACGTGGAATTCGCTGTCGCCCGCCTTGTAGCCGACGTCGCTGTAGAAGCGCCGCACGTCCGATTGGGAGAAGTTGCGGAATCCGTTGTCGTGCAGGCCTTCGAGGGCGGCGTAGACGGCGTAGTTCTGGTCGACCTGCTTACCCCATTGCGCCGAACCCTGCATGCGGCCGAACGAGCCGCCCATGACGTCAAGCTCCGCGCCCTGATAGGTGAAGCCATCCTTCATTTGCAGATTGATTGCGCCGCCGAGCGCGTTGAGGCCAAAGGCGGGGTTGTTCGTCACCAGCGTGACCGACCTGATCGCCGCGGTCGGAATCAGGTCCCAGTTGACGGCATCCGAGAAGGCTTCGTTGATGCGCACGCCGTTCTGGTACACGGCTAGCCCCTGCGGCGTGCCTGTCACGGGCGAAGCGATAAAGCCGCGAAACTCGACATTGGGCTGGAACGGGTTGCCGGTGACCTCGCTGACGCTGACACCGGCAATGTTGTCGCGCAGCGCATCGGTGACGTTGAGCGAGCCGGTGCGCTTGATCTGGTTGGCATCAACCGCGTTGATCGCCGAGGGAACCTTGTCGACTTCGAGACCCCTGCCCGTGCCCGGTGACGTCGGGTAGACATAGATCCTGCCGCCACCGCTCGGCTTGCCCGAATTCGCAACCGTCCGCGCGACGGGGCGCGACGGAGCACGTCGCACGGTCGGCGGCGGCGCCACCACTTCAACCGCAGGCAGGTTCTGGACGTTGGTCTCCTCGTTCTGCGCGGCGCGCGCATCTGTCGCGACAACGAATCCGGACATCAGCCCTGACGAGACCGAGGCCATCAAGAGACGTCGCGTGTGTCCAGCCCAGCGCATCCCAATCGTCCCACCCCAAACCACCGGCTGTTCTCATTTTCGCCGTTTGGTCGAGACGAGTGTATTCGGCGACACCTGATGCACCAGCCACAAAAGGTCGGGCAATTTCCGCACCCAAATTCCCGATGAAATCGGGAATTATTCCCGATCGGGACTTTTCCCAGGGGGAGCCGGGCGCGATCAGGCCACGGCTGTCGGAACCAGCGCCTCCACGGTGACGCCGCCCTCGCCCGAGGCGACGTTGAGCGTGCCGCCGAGTGCCAGGATTCGCTCGCGCATGCCGACAAGACCGAAGCCGAGCTTCTGGCCCGGCTCCATGCCACGGCCATTGTCGCTGACCCGCACCCGGGCGCAGAAGCGACCATCGCGGCCCGGCTGCTCCGCCGGCTCGATCGCCACGACGATCGCGGTCGCGCCGGCGTGGCGGAACGCGTTGGTGAGCGCCTCCTGCACGACGCGGTAGATGGTGAGGTCGGCGGTCTCACCCGTGATCCCAAGTGCCGGCGAGATCGTGGTCTGGATCGTTACGTCAGGATGCGATTCACGCCACAGGCGCGACAGCGATTCCAGCGCCTTGCCGAGGCCCAGCTCGGCAAGGCCGACGGGTCGCAACCGCTCCAGCACGCGACGGGTGAACTGCTGCAGCGCGTTGATCTGCTCCAACAAAGCTCCGCCGTGTTTGCGCACGGCATCCGCGCTTGGCGCGCGGCCGTCGGCGAGCTTCGCCAGCGCACTGGCGTGGGCACGCAGCGAGAACAGATACGGCCCGAACTCGTCGTGCAGCTCGCGCGCGATCTCCTTGCGTTCGACGTCCTGGAGCGACACCGCGCGCTCGGCAAGGCGGCGCTTGTCCTCGACCGCCTCGCCAAGCGTTGCCGCCAAATGATTGAGCCTGGTGCAGATCGCCGCGAGTTCGGGCGCGCCGCCGGGCGTGACGCGCGCATCGTAATCCCCGCCCTCGAGCTCGCCCATGGTCTGTGCCAACGATTGCAACGGCGCGAGCGCCCGGCCGACGACCGTCATCATCACCAGGAACAGCACCAGCGCGATGACCGATCCGACCTCAAGCTGCGTGACGATGGCATCCCAGATCTCGGCGATCTCGTCATTGGGATGCGAGGTGATCACCAGCGAGCCGGGCTTGCCATGAACGGACACCGGTACGCTGACGGCGGTCTGCTCGGGATGAACCAGGCTCACGAACCAGGCCGGCGGTCCGGGCGTGTCGTCATCGGCATCGGGCCGCGGCGGTGTCAGAGGGTTCCCGCCGGCGTCGTGAAGCGCGATGCTGACATGGCGAAGGCGATTGAGATCGTGCGCAATCTGGTTCAGCCTGGCATCGGGATCCGGCGCCTCGTTGAGATCGGCAACGATCATCTCGATGAACTCGCGCGCCAGCCGGATGACGCTCTGGTCCTCGGCCTGCACGCGGGGACCGGCCTCCGCGACCTGGCGGGCAATGTTGACCGCGAGCCCAAGCGCCAGCAACAGCGCCAGCAACAGGTTGATGCGCCCGCGCAAGGATAGATTTTGCCACATTGCTTTTACTCGCGCCCCGTCAGGGATCGCCCGCGCCTGTCCGATAGCGTTGACAGAGGCGAAGCGCCCGATATCTAATCGGAAGCGTACAGCAATCCCGGCCGGGTTGCATGACCCGACATGAAACACGCTTTCTCGTTCGGTATCATGTGGCGCGAAAAAGGAGTCCGGCGCTGTCGCGGGGAACGCCTATGCGCATTCTAATCGTCGACGATCATCCCATTGTCGCCTCCGGCTGCCGTGCCGTGCTGGCCGACGAAGGCGAGATCGAGATCCTTGAGGCCGCCGACGCCGAAGACGGCGAGTGCGTCTTCATCGTCGAGCGCCCGGACCTCTGCGTCATCGACATCAACCTGCCGACTGTCTCCGGCTTCGAGCTGGCGCGCCGCATCCTCGAGCGCGCGGCTGATGCCCGCATCATCATGTTCAGCATGAACGACGACCCGGCCTTCGCCGCGCGCGCGATCGAGTGCGGCGCCAAGGGCTATGTCTCCAAGACCGGCGACCCCGACGACCTGGTCGAAGCGATCCGCACCGTCGGCGGCGGCGGCACCTACCTTCCGAACGCGATCGCACGCAGCATTGCCTTCGCAGGCCCGACGCTGGCGCAGAGCCCGCTCTCAAAGCTGAATGCGCGGGAAATGGAGATCTTGCGGCTGCTCAGCGCGGGAAAGAGCTTGTCCGAGATCGCCTGGCTGGTGCAATCGTCCTACAAGACGGTCGCCAACACGTCCTCGATCATGCGCCAGAAGCTGGGGGTGAAGACCTCGGTCGAGCTGGTGCGGCTGGCGATCGACAGCGGCGTGGCCTAAAAGCGCGTCACAAATTTCGGACACACAAGCGTTGCAACGTTGATGTGGTGAGATGCCACGGAGCTATCAGGCATGACGATCCAGACTGTCTCGACCAATACATCCTACGGCGGCGTGCAGGGCGTGTATCGTCACGCGAGCCAGGCCACCGGAACCGATATGGTGTTCTCGGTCTATGTTCCCCCGCATGCCGAAGGCGCCAAGCTGCCCGTGGTCTGGTATCTCTCCGGCCTGACCTGCACCCATGCCAACGTCACCGAGAAGGGCGAATTCCGCAAAGCCTGCGCCGAGCTCGGCCTGATCTTCGTCGCCCCCGACACCTCACCGCGCGGGCCCGATGTGCCCGGCGATGCCAACAACGCCTATGATTTCGGCCTCGGCGCCGGCTTCTACGTGGACGCGACCGAAGCGCCCTTCGCGCGCAACTATCGCATGTGGAGCTATGTCACCGATGAGCTGCCCCAAATAGTATCGGGAAATTTTCCCGTCGATGCCAAGCGGCAATCGGTGATGGGCCATTCCATGGGCGGCCACGGCGCACTGACGGTGGCGTTGCGCAACCCGCACCGCTATCGCGCGGCCAGCGCTTTCGCCCCGATCGTGGCGCCCTCACAGGTGCCGTGGGGCATCAAGGCGCTGACCGGCTATCTCGGGCCGAACAAGGATGCCTGGCGCAGCCATGACACGGTGGCGTTGATCGAAGACGGCGCGAAATATTCCGGCTTCCTGGTCGATGTCGGCGAGGCCGACAATTTCCTGAAAGAGCAGCTCAAGCCCGAATTGCTGCAGGCCGCCTGCACCAAAGCCAACATCCCGCTGACGCTGCGGCGCCAGCCGGGCTACGACCACAGCTATTATTTCATCTCGACGTTCATGAGCGATCATCTGCACTGGCATGCGGAGCGGCTGAAGGGGTGATCTCCGCTTTCTCCTCCCCCTCTCCCCGTTCTTGCGGGGAGAGGGTTGGGGTGAGGGGCTGCTTCGGCAAAGGCAGTGAGAGTTTGACTCGCGGAGAGTCCCCCTCACCCGGAATTTGCGAGAGCAAATTCCGGCCTCTCCCCGCACGCGGGGAGAGGCGAAGACCTCACGGCTTGCCGTAATTCGGCGCCAGCAGGCGGTTGCGGATCAGATAGCTCATCGTGCGCGACCAGGATTCATCGGTGTTGCCGCGCATGTCGGCGCTTGCTGCCGTGATCATGTTGCCGGTCTTCACGTCGCGCAGATAGATGTTGAGATTGATGATCAGGTTCGAGACCTTCTGCACCATGCCCGTGATCTCGAGGTCCGCGCCCAATTGTCCGGCAAGCTTGAGGTCGCAGCCGCCGCAGGCCTGCAGATTGCTGTGGCGGGCCGCATCCCTGACCGGCGTGATATCGAGCATCTGGAACCGGCCTGACTCAGCCAGTGCCTTGCGCAGCTGATCGCTGATGCGATCGAGGCGCGCCTCCTCCGGTTTCGAGCCGTAGAACTCGCCGGGCAGGCTGGTGTCGATCAGCTCGAAATCAAACACCACAAGCTTCGGCGGATCGGCGAGCGCGGTCGATCCCGTCAACAGCAATGCGGCGAAACACAGCAGCGCTCGCACGATCGTGATTCCTGCGCTGGTGCGCGCGAGGACGAAATGCGGGGTTGCAAGCCTTGCCAAATCGGTCATGCTTCCAGCAGAAACAATTCTTCACCGGCGGTCAAGCCGGGGAGGATTTTTGGAGGAAGCATGATCCGATGGTTGCTTGGCCCGATCGGCCTGTGTCTGGCAGCGATGCAAGCGCTCGCGGCCGACCCTGTCACGATCGGCGTCGGCTATCTCGGTGTCGCCGGCACCAAAGCGACGCTCTCACTGGTCGATCAGCCCGCGGAGAATGACGGCACGGCCGGCGCGAAGCTCGCGATCGAGGACAACAACACCACCGGAAAATTCACGGGCCAGCGCTTCACGCTGGAGGAGCGCCGCATCAAGGAAGGTGAGGACGTCGTCCAGGCCGCCACCGCGCTCGCCGAACACAACGGCTTCATCATCGCCGACCTGCCGGCAGACGCGCTGCTGAAGGTCTCCGATGCGTTGCGCGACCGCGGCACGCTGCTGTTCAACGCCGGCGCCATCGACGAGCGGCTGCGCGAGGCCGATTGCCGCGCCAATGTGATCCACGTTGCGCCGACACGGTCGATGCTGGCGGACGCGCTTGGCCAATATCTGGTGTGGAAGAAGTGGTCGCGTTGGCTGCTGGTCGTCGGCTCGCATGACGCCGACAAGCTCTACGCCGATGCGCTCCGCCGCGCCGCGACGCGGTTCGGCGCCAAGATCGTGCAGGAGCGCACGTTCGAAGACACCGGCGGCGCGCGCCGCACCGACAGCGGTGTCACTCTGATCCAGCGGCAAATGCCGGTCTTCACGCAGCAAGCACCGCCCTATGATGTGCTGGTCGCCGCCGACGAGAGCGAGGTGTTCGCAGCCTATCTGCCCTATCGCACCTGGGACCCCCGCCCCGTCGCAGGCTCGGCGGGCCTGATGCCGCGCAGCTGGGACGCCGCGCAGGATCAATGGGGTGCGACGCAAATGCAGAACCGCTTCATGAAGCTCAATTCACGCCGCATGACCGCACTCGACATGCAGGCCTGGACCGCGGTGCGCATGATCGGCGAGGGCGCATCGCGCACCAATTCCGGCGACGTCAAGACAATCACGGACTTCATCAAGGGACCGAATTTCGAGGTTGCCGCCTTCAAGGGCACCCGACTCACCCTGCGCGACTGGAATCTCCAGCTCCGCCAGCCGATCCTGCTGGTCGACGGCCGCATGGTGGTGTCGGTGTCGCCGCAGGAAGGGTTTCTGCACCAGGTCTCCGAGCTCGATACGCTCGGCTACGATCGCCCGGAGAGCAAATGCAAGTTGAAATGAGCGATGTGATGAGACCGAGCGCTCCCCGCGACGACGCTACGCCCCCTCCCCCGCTTGCGGGGGAGGTGAAGCCAGCTCGCAGCGGAATGCTGCGCGTGTTGCGCGCGGGATTGCTGTCCGGACTGATGCTGGCGGCAGCGCCCGCGCATGCGTTCATCGCCTACGTCTCGAACGAGAAGAGCAACACGGTCTCGGTGATCGACACCGACAGCTGGACCGTGACCAAGACCATCAAGGTCGGCCAGCGCCCGCGCGGCATCGAGTTCACCCGTGACGGCAAGTTCGTGATGGTCGCGGTCGGCGACGACGACACCATCCAGGTGATCGATGCCAAGACGCAAGCAATCGTCGACACCCTGCCCTCCGGACCCGACCCTGAATTGTTTACCCAGGATGCCGCCGGCAAGACGCTCTATGTCGCCAACGAGAACGACAACACGGTCACTGTGATCGATCTCGAGAAGCGCGCCCGCCTCGGCGACATCCAGGTCGGCGTCGAACCCGAGGGCATGACCATCAGCCCTGATGGCAAGACCCTGATCAACACGTCGGAAACGACCAACATGGCGCATTTCATCGACACATCGTCGCGCCAGATCGTGGCCAACGTGCTGGTCGATCCACGACCGCGCTTTGCCGAGTTCAAGCACGACGCGTCCGAATTGTGGGTGTCTTCCGAGATCGGCGGCACGGTGTCGGTCGTCGACCCCGCCAAGCACGAGGTGATCGGCAAGGTCAATTTCGAGATCCCGGGCCTGCGGAAGGAGGCGATCCAGCCTGTCGGCATCGGCATGACCAAGGACGACAAGACCGCCTTCGTCGCGCTTGGCCCCGCAAACCGCATCGCCGTGGTCGACACCGCCACGCGCAAGGTGACGAAATATCTGCTGGTGGGCCAGCGCGTCTGGCACATGGCGTTCACGCCGGACGAAAAATATCTGCTCACCACCAATGGCGTCTCCAACGATATCTCGGTCATCGATGTCGCCGCGCAAAAAGTGATCAAGACCATTCAGGTGGGCGAGCTGCCCTGGGGCATCACGATCGCGCCATGACCAGCCCTGCTTCCATCGCCGACCCCCGCGAGACGCCGCTGCCTGATCCAACCGCGGCGCCGGCCCTGTCGATCGACGGCGTCAGCCATTCCTACGGCCCGCGCCGGGCGCTGATCGACGTCTCCTTCAACGTGAGACCTGCGAGCTTCACCGCGCTGCTCGGCCTTAACGGCGCCGGCAAGAGCACGCTGTTCTCGCTGATCACGCGCCTGTTCGGCATCCAGACCGGCCGCGTCGGGATTTTCGGCCATGACGTCGGCCGCGCGCCCGGCGAGGCGCTGCGCCTGCTCGGCGTCGTGTTCCAGCCGCGCACGCTCGATCTCGACCTGTCGCTGACGCAGAACCTGCTCTATCACGCCGCTCTCCACGGCATCAGCCGCCGCGAGGCAGCCGCACGCAGTGCCGAGCTGCTCACACGCATTGGCCTTGCCGACCGCGCCGGCAGCAAGGTGCGCGATCTCTCCGGCGGCCAGATGCGGCGGCTGGAGATCGCGCGTGCACTCCTGCACAAGCCACGGCTGTTACTGCTGGACGAGCCGACCGTTGGCCTCGACGTCAAGGCGCGCGCCGACATCATCAGCCATGTCCGTCAGCTCGTGACCGAGCAAGGCATCGGCGTGCTCTGGGCCACGCATCTGTTCGATGAGATCATGGCCGGCGACGACCTCGTGGTGCTGCATCAGGGCAAGGTACTGGCGCGGGGCCCGATGGGCCGCGTCATCTCGGAGGCCGGCGCGCAGGACGTCAACACCGCCTTCATGCGTTTGACCGGCGCGCAAGTCATGCCGGGAGGTGGCGCATGAGCAGCATCACCACGCGCGAGGTGCCGCGCGGCTTCTCCGTTAGTGAGTACATGACCTGCCTCACCGGCATCGTCTGGCGCGAGGGCCTGCGCTTCCTGCATCAGCGTGAGCGCTTCGTCTCGGCGCTGGTGCGGCCACTGGTTTGGCTGTTCATCTTCGCCGCCGGATTCCGCCAGGTGCTCGGCATCTCCATCATCCCGCCTTACGAGACCTACATCCTCTACGAGGTCTTCATCGCGCCAGGGCTGATGGCGATGATCCAGCTGTTCAATGGCATGCAGTCCTCGCTCTCGATGGTCTATGACCGCGAGATGGGCAACATGCGCACGCTGCTGGTGAGCCCGCTGCCGCGCGGTTTCCTGCTGTTCTGCAAGCTGCTGGCCGGCACCGCGGTGTCGCTGCTGCAGGTCTATGCGTTCCTGATTATCGCCTGGTTCTGGGATATCACGCCGCCGCCGATCGGCTACCTCACCGTGTTGCCGGCGCTGATTCTCTCAGGGTTGATGCTGGGCTCGCTCGGCATGCTGATCTCCTCCGGCATCAAGCAGCTCGAGAATTTTGCCGGCGTGATGAACTTTGTCATCTTTCCGATGTTCTTTGCGTCATCCGCACTTTATCCACTCTGGCGGGTGCAGGAGGGCAGCCCCTATCTCTACTATGTCTGCGAGGCCAATCCATTCACCCATGCGGTCGAGCTGATACGGTTTGCGCTGTATGGCCAGATCAACTGGATCTCGCTCGCGGTGGTCGCCACCTGCACAATCGTCTTCATGATCGCCGCGATCTATGCCTATGATCCCTCGCGCGGGCTGGCACGGCGCGGGCCTGCGGGAGGCGAAGGATGAGCGTTCGGACACTTGCCATGGCGGGCTTTGCGTTCGCGGTTTCGACCGTTGCCGTACACGCCGCCGATCCGCGCTTTCCCAACTGGCCTTGCGCGCAGGCCAAGGTGCCGGAGATTTCACTCGCCGCGGTCTGGGCCGGCCCTGCGCTCGACGACGCCGAGACCAAGTGGAAGGACGACAGCAAGGTCAGCGCGCTGGTCTCGAAGCTGGCCGCCCGCAAGACGCCGCTGGACGAGGCCGAGAAGTCGGTGAAGGAATTTTTGGCCGGCTCCGCCGCCGACAAGGCCGCCAACGCAAAGCTGCTGTTCGCCGGCCTGTTCGACACGCTCAACGCCCAGCGCTCCCAGGTCATGGGCGGGCTCGAGCGCGTCAGCCGCAAGCAGCGCGAGGCTGCCGACAAGATCCGCGAGGAGACCATCCAGCTGCAGGCGCTGCAGGATGCGACGCCGCGCGACGACGCCAAGGTCGACACCCTGAGCAACCAGCTGATCTGGGAAACCCGCATCTTCGAGGATCGCCGCAAGGTGGTGCGCTTCGTCTGCGAGGTTCCGACCACGATCGACCAGCGCCTGTTCGCGCTCGGCCGCGTCATCCAGCAGGAAATGGAATAGCGCAAGTCTTATAGCGTCAGGCTTGCTGACAGCTTTCATAAAAGTTCCCGCGATATCAACGCGATCGTTAATGTTTGCCGCGCTATCAGCCGGAACCAAATCGATCTAGGATGGCTTGTCCTGTGAATCTCCAGCAACGGGAGGGCTCGATGGGAACAGCAAAATTCATCCTCGCAGGCGCTGCAGCCATCACGGTGCTCGCATCCAGCGCGTTTGCCGACGACATGACCGGAATGGTCACCAGCATCAACAGGCTGACCAACACGATCTCGATTCAGCAGACGCAGAAGGGCACGGTCGGCGGCAGTGCCGGCGGCGCCGGCGCGCTCCAGCAGTACAAGGCCAAGGACGCCGCAATGCTGGATGCCGTCCATGCCGGCGACAGGGTGACGTACACCGCGACGGACACGGATGGCGCGGGCACGCTGACGAAGTTGCAGAAGCAGTAGCGCGCTCTGTTTTCACCTCGCCCCGCTTGCGGGGAGAGGGTCGGGGTGAGGGGGTACAGGTCTCTCGACCATCTCAGACGCGGAGAGGGGCCCCTCACCCCAACCCTCTCAGCGCGAGCGAAGCTCGTCGCGCCCCGTAAGAACGGGGCGAGGGAGCGCACCTGCGCTCAATCCTTACTGCTCAGGCCGCGGCTCCGGCTGCGCCTCCTCCGTTGGTAGCTTCGCATGCTCCCAACCGTCGGTGCCTTCCGGATACCACGCAACGTTGGCATAGCCATACGCCAGTGCGCGCTTGGCGGCGTTCCAGGACATCCAGCAATCGGCGAGGCAATAGATCACCAGCAACGCGGCCCTGTCGCCATGCGAGGCTTGCGCGAGGCCGCGCTGGAAATAATCGTCCATGGCCTGCGGCAGCGCGCCGTAGCCCGTGTCCGGCAGCCAGATGCTGCCCGGAATGTTTCTGCGCGGTGCATCGCGCCACACCGTGCCCGCCGGAAGGTTCTTCGGCTTCGGCGCGCGCGGCAGCACGTCGATGAAGGCGCCGCTCTTCGCGCGCCAGATCGCCTCGGTCTCCGCAGTCGTCAGCACGCGCGCGCCTTCCAGCGTCGCCGGCACTGGCGCGCGGTAGTTGTCGGCGCGATAGCCCTCAGGCTCGAACGGCTCCTGCTGCCGTGCCGAATCTTGGCGCACAGAATCCTGCTGCGCCAACGCCGGCACCGCCAGCATGGCGGCGACCAGCGCAGCAGCAAGCCGCCATCTCATGGCGCCTTCTTGGCCGCCTCCACACCGAGCGGCCGATCGTTCTCGTCGAGCAGAGGCACGCCAAAGTCGATCAGGATCTTGTTGATCTCGCCCTGGTTCTCCTGGATCAGCTTGTTGAGTTGCCGCTTCCAGTTCTGGTCGGCGGCACGCACGCCCATGCCGATGCGATAGACAAGTTTTGGACCGGTGGTTTCCTTCACCAGCGGCGTCACATGCATCGCACCGACCTTCTTGGCGTAATATCCCGCCATTGGGCCCCACAGCACACCGGCATCGATTTTCCCCGAGGTGAGATCGTCGATCATCGCCTGCGCTGAATTGTCGTAGCGCGTGTCGATCATCAGGGGATAGGGCTTGGCATCGCCCATCAAGCCTGCGATCGCCATGTTGGTCGCTGGCGGCGTGCCGGCGATGATACCGACGTGCTTGCCCTTGAGCTTGGGATCCTCGAGCGTATCGACATCCTCGAGCCCGCTGCCTGCTTTGGCGACCAGCGCATAGGTCGTGCGGTAATAGGGATTGGTGCCTTGCACGATGTCATCGCCTTGCGGGAAGCCCATGATGACGTCGCAGCGATGCGCACCGAGCGTCATGCGCACAAAGCCGGTCGCCTGCGGGAAGAAAACGTAATCGAGCTTCTTCTGCAGCTTGTCGGCGAACAGCTCGGCGAGCTTGTTCTCGATGCCCTCGCCCTTCTCGTTGGAGAACGGCATGTTGCGCGGATCGGCGCAGACACGCAGCACCTTGGGATCGACCAGCTCGAACGAGAGATCGCCACCATCAGTCGTCTGCGCGCGGGCGACATCGCCGATCGCACCAGTCGCCACCATCACACACAGCAAGAACAACCAGCGACGATGTCGTCCGGCCTCCATCGCGCTTCCTCCTCGTTTCATTCGAATGCTATCCATGCAACGCATGGACGCACCCTATTTGCCAAACTTGGCGTTGGCTTGTTGTGCTGCAGTGCAATGCGGCGAATCCTGAACTGAGGCGGAAAAGTGTCGCATCTCGCATCAAAGATCGCAGCCCTGTCCCTGCTGGTGGCAGCGACGCTAGCACGTGCCGGGGCGGCCGAATTGCCTGTGAGCGAAGTCGCGACCGGAATCTTCGTGCACTCCGGGACCATCGCTCTGATGAGCCGCGAGAACGAGGGCGATATCGCCAATGTCGGATTCATCGTCGGCGAGGATGCGGTGGCCGTGATCGATACCGGCGGCAGCCTGCATGAGGGCGAGGCGTTGCTCGCCGCGGTGCGGGCCCATACCAGCAAGCCGATTCGCTACGTCATCAACACCCACGGCCACCCCGACCATGTCTTCGGCAATGCGGCCTTTATGGCTGAAGGAACTGGCTTCGTCGGCCACAGCAAGCTGCCGCAGGCGCTGGCGACGCGCGGGCCGTATTATCTCGATAATTTCAGGCGCATCATGGGCGGCGAACTGATCGATCCCGTCAAGATCGTCCCGCCCACGGTGCTCGTGAAGGACACGATGACGCTCGATCTCGGATCGCGCCGGCTGATTTTACGGGCGTGGCCGGCCGCGCATAGCGACAACGATCTGACAGTGTTCGACGAGGCAACGAAGACGCTGTTCGCGGGCGATCTGGTCTTTCTGCGGCACATTCCAGTGATGGACGGCAGCATCCGAGGCTGGCTCGCGCTGCTGAAAGAGCTTGAGAGCGTTCCGGCGGTCCGCGTCGTTCCCGGTCACGGCCCTGTGAGCGATTGGCCAGCCGCGCTGTCGGATGAACGGAATTATCTCTCGACACTGCTGTCGGACGTCCGTACCTCCAACAAAAAGGGCGAGCAGATCCGGACCGCGGCCGAGAAAGCAGCGGCAACAGAGCGCTCGCATTGGGAACTGTTCGACGACTACAATGCGCGCAACGCAACCGCAGCATTTTCTGAAATTGAATGGGAGTAGCGGGCGCGCTACGTTGACATCCAACAACTGCGTCGTCCGCACAGGATCTTGACCATGACGGGATGCACACGCCGCCTGCCCCTGATCGCTGCATTGCTCGGCATCGCCTTCGCGCTGCCCGTCAGCGCCGAAGAAGCCTACGATCCCTGGCCTGGCCTGGTGCAGGACATCTTCAGCAACCGTCCGATGAACGACGGCAAGGACGTCATTGCCATCGAGATGCCCTATCGCGCCGAGGATGCCGCGATCGTGCCGGTGACCCTGCGCAGCAAGCTGTCGCCCGCAGATACCCGCCGCATTCGTTCGATCACGCTGGTGATCGATCGCAACCCGGCGCCGATGGCCGCGAAGTTCGATCTCGGGCCGGATGCCAATGTCAGCGAGATCTCCACGCGTGTGCGGGTCAACAATTACACTGACGTGCATGCGGTGGCCGAACTCAGCGACGGCCAGCTCTACGTCTCGAAAGTCTATGTGAAGGCCTCAGGCGGCTGCTCGGCCCCGGCGGGGAAGAACGCCGAAGAGGCACAGAACCACCTCGGCCAGATGCGCTACCGCCAATTCGCGCGCGAGGAAGCCCCCGCAAGCCGCATCCGCGAAGCCCAGATCATGATCGGCCATCCCAACAATTCCGGCCTGCAGATGGATCAGGTCACGCAGCTCTATATTCCCGCCTTCTTCATCAACCAGCTGAAGCTGACGCAGGACGACAGCCCTGTGCTGTCAATGGAAGGCGGCATCTCGATCTCGGAAGATCCCAACCTGCGCTTCACCTACGTCTCCAACGGCGCCAAGCGCTTCCGCGCGGAGGCCAAGGACACGGATGGGCACGTGTTCCGCAATGAATGGGACGTGGAGAAGCCGGGGACGTAGCCCCTTGCTGTCATTCCGGGGCGGTCCGCAGGACCGAACTATGGTGCGCAATTGCGCACCTGAGAATCTCGAGATTCCGGGTTCGCGCTTCGCGCGCCCGGGAATGACGGTGGTAAATCAAAAGCACCTCACCTCGGCCTCGGCCTGCGCCCGCCTGAGATCGTTCACAGCCGTGTTCGCCTGCTCCGATGTCCGGAACTGGGTGCCGAGATTGCCCCGGACCTGCGACATGCTGAGCGCGGTCTCGGCGGTGACGTAGCGCTCATAGGAGACAATCGAGGCGACCACGTCGATCGAGCACGAGCATTGCTCGATGGCCTGCCGTGTCTCACCATTCGCTTTCATGCAGCCGTAGACATATTCCGCACGCGCCGACGTCGGATAGTCATTGGCCTCCTCGGCCCTGGCTGCGTACACATGTGCCGTGAGCACGACCAAAGCGGCGACAATCGGTCGTACCTGTCCGGCAATCCTCATGAGCGTCCTCCCGCTGGTTGCGATGGAAGCTATGCTATGCGTATTGTCCTGAAAAGCACTCTGTCAGAGGAAATGGCTCACAAGGTGATGAGAGTTTTGGCACGAACGATAGTGCTCGCGATGATGCTGGCACTGGGCACGGCCGCCCATGCCGCTGACGTCATCCGCCTCGCGGTGCAGAAGACCGGAACGTTCTCCTGGGAACTGGCGACGATCCGCGAGGCCGGGCTGGACAAGGAAGCCGATCTGGCGCTGGAGGTGACGGAGCTTGCGAGCCCCGAGGCCGGCAAGATCGCACTCCGCGCCGGCAATGCCGACATCATGCTGTCGGACTGGCTGTGGGTGTCGCGCGAGCGTGCGCTCGGCGCCAAGCTCGCCTTCTATCCCTATTCCAGCGCGCTCGGCGCGGTGATGGTGCCGGCCGCCTCTCCGATCAAGACGCTCGCTGACCTCAAGGGCCGCAAGCTCGCCGTCGGCGGCGGGCCGATCGACAAGAGCTGGCTGCTGCTGCAAGCAAGGATGAAGCAGGACGGCATCGACCTGAAGTCGGATGCGACCATTGTCTATGGCGCCCCGCCGCTGATCGCGGCCAAGTCGCTCGACGGCGAGATGGATGCGAGCCTCAATTTCTGGAATTTCTGCGCCCAGCTCGAAGCCAAGGGTTTTCGGCGCCTCGCCGGCATCGAGGAGATCTTGCCGAAGCTCGGTGCCAAAGGCCCAGTGTCTGCGGTCGGCTACGTCTTCGACGAGGGCTGGGCCGCAAGCCATCGCGACGCCGTGGCGCGCTTCATCGCCATGACGCGCAAGGCCAAGCAACTGCTGGTCACCTCGGATGCGGCCTGGGACAAGATCGCCCCGCTGACCGGCGCGAGCGATGCAACCATGCTGAAGACCTATCGCGATCGCTATCGCGACGGCATTCCACGCCGGAGCATCAGCGACGAGGAAGCGGATGCGCGGGTGCTCTACCGCGTGCTTGCTGAGATCGGCGGTCGCGACCTGGTCGGCCCCGCGGCCGAGCTCGACCCCGGCACGTTTTATCACGCAGTCCCTGGAGACTGAGGTGCTGCGCCTTCTCTCCATCGTCCTGCTCCTCGCGATCTGGTGGATTGCCGCGCTGTTCGTCGGCGGCGCCAAACTGCCTTCCCCGCCTGCCGTGCTCAACGTCATCATCGCGGAAGCCGCGAGCGGCGCGCTGTTCCTGCATCTCGGCGCGACGCTGGCGCGTGTTGCGCTCGCCTTCGTGCTGGCGATGTCGGTCGGCAGCGCCATTGGCTATCTGATGGGACGGGTGAAGCTCGCCGACCGGCTCGGCGATCCCTGGTTGATCCTGCTGCTCAACCTGCCGGCGCTGGTCGTGATCGTGCTGGCCTATGTCTGGGCCGGCCTGACCGAGGCTGCGGCCATTGCCGCCATCGCCATCAACAAGCTGCCGACAGCGGTGGTCACCTTGCGCGAGGGCACGCGAGCGCTCGACCGCTCGCTCGACGAAATGGCGACCGTGTTCGCGATGCCGCGCTGGCGCGCCTTTCGTCATGTCGTGCTCCCGCAGCTCGCACCCTATATCGCAGCCTCCGCCCGCTCCGGCCTGTCGCTGGTGTGGAAGATCGTGCTGGTCGCTGAACTCTTGGGACGACCGAACGGCGTCGGCTTCGAGATCGGTGTGGCCTTCCAGCTGTTCGACACGCCGCGCCTGCTCGCCTATTCCCTGACCTTCGCTGCCGTCGTGCTCGTGATTGAGACCGCCCTGGTGCAGCCGTTCGAGGCCCGCGCAACGCGGTGGCGCCCCCGTGCGGCTTGAGGTCGAGATCACAGGCAAGACCTACGAAAGCGCTGCGGGTGGAACGCACGAGGTGCTGTCGCCGATGAAGCTCGCGCTGCAATCCGGCGAGGTCGGCGTGCTGATCGGCCCATCCGGCTGTGGTAAGAGCACGATGCTGCGCATCATCCTCGGTCTCGACCGCGACTTCGAGGGCCATGTCGCACGCCCGCCGGAGGCGCGGATCGGCATGGTGTTCCAGGAGCCGCGGCTGTTGCCGTGGCGCTCGGTTGAGCAGAACATCCGGCTCGCCGCGCCCAATGCCTCCGATGCCAAGCTGTCGGAGCTGTTCAAGATCCTCGAACTCGAAGCACATCGCAGCCACTTTCCCGGCGAATTGTCGCTGGGTCTCGCCCGGCGCGTGGCGCTTGCGCGCGCCTTCGCCGTTGAACCTGATCTGCTGGTGCTCGACGAACCCCTCGCCTCGCTCGATGACGCGCTCGCCGGCCGTCTGCGCGACGAAATAGCGACCCTGGTCGCAAGCCGCCCGGTGATGACGCTGCTCGTCACCCACAGCCTCGACGATGCCATCCGGCTCGGCGACCGCCTGTTCTTCCTGTCGCCGCGCCCCGCACGGATCGTGCAGGAGGTGCCTGTCACGATTCCGCGCGCGGAGCGCAGCGAGGCCGAGCTCGCCAGGATCAAAGCGGAGCTTGCGGTGTTGCCGCTTGAATCGAAATGACCACTCGTGGTCAACTGCATCATCAGAGATTGTCGAGGGAGATCACCATGCGCCGTCAGCTGATCGCGATCGGCATCCTGTTGGTTGCGATGCCGGGCGCGGCGCTTGCGCAGACCAAGGGCAAGGGCATCCGGCTCTGGAACCTGACGAGCGAGACGATCTCCGGTTTCCAGCTCGCCCCATCAGGCAAGACCGACTGGGGTCCGAACCAGTGCCTGAACGACAAGGACAAGGAGGTCGACCATGACGAGCGGCTGCGCATCACGGGCGTCGAGCCCGGCCGCTACGACGCCAAGGTCAGCTATCCCAGTTCACGGCAATGCGTGGTCCGCGACATCGAGATCAAGGCCGATGCGGTGTTCTCGATTGCCGACAAGGATCTGAAGGATTGCACGAAGTAGCGCGTCACGCCTTGTCATGGGTGTGCGGATATTCGCAGCGCCATCGCACCGCCTGCCACTTCGGGTGATCGCCAATCCACTGCGCGATATAGGGCGGCGCGGCCATGGAGCATTGCGCCGGCGAGCCGCCAAAGTTGAACACCAGATGCTGGTCCTCGCAAGTCGCAGGCGAAAGAATCGCACACACAGTCACCACCAGGTCGATCGGGTTCATGCCGGGAATCCTTCAGGGATCGCAGAGAAACTACCATAAAAACCTACGTCTCTGGCAGCCAGAAGTTTCAAGCGGCGCGAGCCATCCGGGAACGGTTACGGCTTCGCTCCCACTGACCGTCATCGAAGTGACGGGAGGTGCACCCGGCGCCTTGCCGCCCGTTGATTTCGTCAATAAGCTGGTTCCCGACAACTGCTAACAGGCTGATGGCTCTTACGGAAACCTCCCGCCGCGGCGTCGCGGCCGCAGTCAGCGTGCTGGTGCTTGTGGCCAGCACCTGGGCTGTCACGGGTTACGTCCAGCGCGCTGCTGCCGAGACGCCGCCGGACAAATCCTCTTCGGGCCGCACGGCCTCTTCCGGCACCGCAGACAGCGACCAGCCCGTGGTCAAGCTGACGCCGAGCCAGCAGGCACAGATCGGGCTCGAAACTGCGGTCCTGGAAGCGGCGCCTCATCCCGAGCAATTCCGCGCCTATGGCGCCGTGCTTGATATCTCCCGCATTACGGAGCTCACAAACAGCTACGCCAATGCGCAAGCCCAACTCCAGACAGCGCAGGCCAAGCTCGAGGTCGCCAAGAGCGCATATGACCGGACCAGGAACCTCGTCGACTCCGCCGCCCTCCCGAAGAAAGAAGCCGAGACCGCGGAGGGCACGTTGCGGGTCGACAAGGCCGCACTGGCGGCTGCTGAATCGCAGCTCAGGACTCTCGCCGCGACAGCACAGCAGGAATGGGGGCCGATCATCGGCCGGGGAATCGTCGAGCGCTCGCCCGCCGTTGTCAAACTGATCGAACGCGACCAGTTGCTGGTTCAGGTGACGCTGCCGCCCGGGGTGACTGTCACCGGCAATCCGGGAACGGCTCTGGCGCAGGCACCGACGCGGAACGCCAATATCGATCTCCAGTACATCTCGCCGGCAACGCGCACCGACCCGCGTATTCAGGGATTGAGCTATTTCTTCTCCGTGCCCGGCGATAGCGGCCTGCTGCCGGGCATGAACACCACCGTTTATGTGCCGTCAGGCAGCACCTATGAGGGCGTGTTCATCGAGGACACTGCGATCGTGCGATGGCAGGGACGATCGTGGGTTTACCTGCGCGTGAGCCCCGACAGCTTCCGGCGGCACCCGATCAGCATGGATCAGCCAGTCTCGGACGATGACTATGTGGTCCGAGACATCCCATCCGGGTCCGAAATCGTCATGCGCGGCGCACAGGTCCTGTTGTCCGAGGAGGCCAAGAGCGAGCTTCGGGGCGGCGATGACGACTGATGACATCGGCTCCGGCAAGTCAGGGCCGCAAGCCGCTCTCGTCGCATTCGCCATCCGCTTCCGCGGCATTGTGCTGGCGCTTTCGTTTGCTCTGCTGGGCTACGGCTTGTTCGCACTCGGCGACGCCAAATACGGGGTCTTTCCCGAATTCGCCCCGCCTCAGGTGACGATACAAACTGAAGCTCCCGGTCTGAGCCCGGAGCACGTCGAGATCCTGGTCACGCAGCCGATCGAGACGTCGATCAACGGCCTGGCCGGCGTCGAGAGTCTGCGCTCGTCATCGATCCAGGGCCTCTCGGTCGTGACCGTCGTCTTCCAGCCGCGCAACGACATCTACCGGGCGCGGCAATTGGTGACGGAACGTCTCGCGGTGGTCGCCGCACGACTGCCGCAAGGCGTTCAACCGCCGTCGATGACGCCGTTGACCCCGCTGGCCGGCACAGTGTTGGTCATCGGCCTGACGTCCGACAAGCGATCGCTGATGGATTTGCGCACCATTGCGGACTGGACCGTGGCAAGACGGCTGCTGGCCGTCCCGGGCGTGGCGCAAGTCTCGACTTACGGCAAGGACGTCAGGTCTTTACAGGTCCAGGTCCGTCCGGATGACTTGATCCGCTTTCGAGTCGGTCTGAACGATGTGCTGGCCGCCGCGCGTAAGGCCACGGGCGTGCGCGGCGCCGGATTCATCGATACCGCCAATCAGCGCATCACGCTGCAGACCCAGGGTCAGTCCCTGACGCCCGACCAGCTTGCCCGCACCGTTCTTCTGCACGAAGGCGGTGCTAGCGTCGTTCTCGGCGACGTCGCCACCGTCGTCACCGCTCCCGAACCGCCGATCGGGGCCGCCCTCATCGACGGCGCGCCTGGCATCATGCTCATGGTCAGCCAGCAATATGGCGCGAATACACGAGAGATCACCGCGCGCGCGGAAGCCGCGCTGCAAGAGCTGCGCCCCGGCCTTGAAGCCGACGACGTCAAGCTGCATGCGGACATATTTCGTCCCGCCAGCTTCATCGACGCCGCAACGAAGAACGTCCTCAACGCCCTGTTGATCGGCGGGGCGCTGGTGGTCGTCGTTCTTTTTCTATTCCTGTTCGACTGGCGCACCTCGATCATCAGCTGCACCGCGATCCCCCTGTCGCTGATAGCAGCGGTGCTCGCATTGCAATGGATGGGCGAAACGCTGAACACGATGACGCTGGGCGGTCTCGCGATCGCGATCGGCGAAGTCGTCGATGATGCCGTCATCGGCGTCGAGAACGTCGTGCGTCGGTTACGCGAAAATCGCCGGGCGACGGTGCCGAGACCCGAGCCTCGCGTCGTGCTCGACGCCTTCCTCGAGGTGCGCACCGCCGTTGCTTATGCGACCTTCGCGGTGCTGCTGGTGTTCTTTCCGGTTTTGACACTTTCCGGCATTGCGGGCCGTCTGTTCGGCCCCCTCGGCATCGCTTACATCCTCGCCGTGATCGCCTCGCTCGCGGTCGCTCTCACGGTGACGCCGGCGCTCTCCATGGCGCTCCTCGTCGGCAGAACCGGCAAAGAGCGCCTGCATGAACCGCCTGCCGTGCGATGGTCGCGTCGCCATTACCAGGCCCTCCTGCGTCATATCGGCCGCTTCCCGAAGCTCGTGATGGCGGCCGCCGCGGCCATCACGATCGCTGGCGCAGCGATGCTGCCGTTCTTCGGTGGAACCTTTCTACCGGACCTGCGCGAAGGCCATTTGATCTTGCACGTCTCCGCAATTCCCGGGACCTCGCTCGACGAATCCCTTCGCATCGGCAAACTGATGACAGACACGCTGCACCATATCCCGGGCATCCGCAGGGTGGCGCAGCATGCGGGGCGAGCCGAGGCTGGCATCGACACGGTTGGTCCACACTCCAGCGAGTTCGAGGTCGATCTCGAGCCGGAGCTCTCGGGTCAGGAGCAATCCGAGACCGAAGCACGCATCAGAACCGCGCTGGCCGACTTTCCGGGAATTTCCTTCTCCAGCAAGACCTATTTGACCGAGCGCGTGGAGGAAACCGTCTCCGGCTTCAGCGCAGCTGTTGTCATCAACATCTATGGGCCCGATCTCGATTCACTCGACCGCGCCGCACGCGACGTCGCACGCGAACTTGACGAGGTCGGAGGCGCGGCCGACGTGCAGCGGCGAACGCCGCCGGGAATGCCGCAGGTCAACGTGACGCTTCGCCCGACCGATCTGCAACGTTGGGGACTCGATGCGGTCGAGGTGCTCGAGTTGGTGCGCACGGCCTATCAGGGCGACATCGTCGGCCAGGGATATGAAGGCAATGCCGTCTTCAATGTCATCGTGATCCTCGATGCGCATGTCCGAGCGCGGATCACGCAGATCGGCGACCTGCCGGTACGCACGCCGAGCGGTGCTTACATTCTGCTCAAGCAAATCGCTGACGTTTACGAAACTTCCGGGCGGTATCAAATCCAGCACCAGAATGCGCAGCGCGTTCAGACGGTCACGTCGAATGTCAGCGGACGCGACCTCGAATCCTTCGTGGCCGCCGCCAAACGAAAGCTGGCTCGCGAGGTCAAGCTCCCGCCCGGCGCCCGCCTCGAATTTGCCGGAGCCGCCGAAGCCCAGGCCCGCTCCAGGCGCGATCTCATCGTCAACTCCCTGTTGGCTGGAACGGGCATCATCGTTCTGCTTGCGCTGGTCACAGGCCATTGGCGCAATCTGCTGCTGGTCATGATCAACTTGCCGTTTGCCTTCGTCGGCGGGGTATTCGCATTGGCGCTGACCGGTGGCCTGCTTTCGCTCGGATCGATGGTCGGCTTCGTCACGCTGTTCGGCATCACGCTGCGCAACTCCATCCTCATCATCTCGCACTACGAACATCTCGTCCTGGTCGATGGCCGCGTCTGGGACCTCGATACCGCGATTGAAGGTGCGGCTGACCGTCTCGTTCCGATCTTGATGACCTCGCTCGTGACAGGCCTGGGATTGCTGCCGCTCGCAATCGGCGCGGGAGAGCCCGGTCGTGAAATCGAGGGGCCGATGGCGATCGTCATCCTGGGAGGATTGATGACGTCGATGGCGCTCAGCCTGCTGGTCCTGCCGACCCTGGCGCTTCGATATGCGCGTTTCAAGGGCCGCCCCGAGGGCACACAGAAGCGCGACGATACGAAACTTTAGCGGGGGGAGGACCGGGCCCAAGCCCGATCAGACGTCGCCTTGTGTGAATGGCGGGTCGCGAAAGCCATATCACGCGGCACGATGACGGTTCTAACACTGCTGCGGCTTCGATGGGGTGACCATCGAAGCCGCAGCAGGTTCGTCAGTCCTACTTGCGCGCAGCGCAGGCGTACATGTTGATTTCCATGCCGACCGGCACTTCCACGATCTTCGGAGCTTTCCAGGCCATTCGGGGTCTCCCCAAGTATTGAGCGCGACATCGCGCCGGGGAAAACCTAGGGCTGCGTCAGTCACTGCGCAAGCCTGGAATCGAACCGCGAACAGCACGAACTATCACGTATCACACGCAAATTTCACTCTCGGGCAAATCACCTTCGCTCCCAGTCAAGCGCAACTGACCTCAGCGCAGCAGCCGCAGCAGCGCCTGCCCTTTGCGTGACCTCAGCTCCTTGGCGTCGAGCGTCCCGTCATTGTCGGGGTCTGCGGCTTTGAATCGCTGCTCGACCACCGACAGATATTCATCAAGCGTCAGCGTCCCGTCGTGATCCGGATCAGCAGCGGCGAGTTCTTTCGCCGTTAACCGTCCGCGCAGTTCGCGCATGTCGAGCGTCCCATCATGATCAGGGTCGAGCTTGGCGAACAGCGCGGTCGCAGCCTTCTTCACCTCGGCAAGATCGAGCGTGCCGTCATTGTCGGTGTCGAACATCTTGACGGCACTGCCGGATGCCGACCAGGCCGGACCGGACAGCCCAGCGAGCGTGAGCGCAAGAACAACTGAGCGACGCGTTATCATTCAGACCTCCCTGAACCATGACCCCCGATTCGCTGGGGATAGAGCGACATAAATCCTCAAGGAAGCCACGGTTCAAGCCCGGAATTGCAACGTGCGCACCGCACAACTGGCGGAGCCATCCGGCTTGATCGACCGCAAGTTGCAGGCGCTGCGCCACGCCGCGGAATTTTCGCAGCGTCTACGCACAAGTGAGAGTTGATCGTCAGGTTTCCGTCAGGTGACCTGCGTCCAGCGTCCAACATATTGGCAGCGCATTTTCGACTTTCGTATTGACGTGTTTTGCTTTCCGACAGAGTGTTGTTCCCGCAGCGCCAAAAGGCGCGCATATTGGGAGGAACGGATGAAACGTTTTGCGATGGCCGCGAGCCTCGTCATATCCGCATGCTCGGTTGCGAGCGCACAAACGACCGATCAACTGGTCAAGGGCGCAACCGATACGTCGAACGTTCTCAATTACGGGATGGGCTACAATCTCCAGCGTTTCTCGACGCTGAACCAGATCAACAAGGACACCGTCAAGAACCTCGTCCCGGTCTGGAATTATTCCTTCAACGACGATCGCAGCGAGGAATCGCAGCCGCTGGTGTACCAGGGCGTGATCTACGTGACCTCCCACAACGCGACCATGGCGGTCGACGCCAAGACCGGCAAGCAGATCTGGAAATCCAAGATCGAATATCCGGCCGAGACACCGCGCATCGTCTGCTGCGGCATCATCAATCGAGGCGGCGCACTGTTCGACGGCAAGCTGTTCCGTACCACGCTCGATGCCAACGTCATCGCGATCGACATCAAGGACGGCAAGGAGCTGTGGCGGCAGAAGGCGGCCGACATCAAGGAAGGCTATTCGATGACGGTGGCCCCGCTGGTCGCCGACGGTGTCGTCATCACCGGCATCTCCGGCGCCGAGTTCGGTACCCGCGGCTTCATCGACGGCTGGGACCCGGCAACGGGCAAGCATCTCTGGCGTACCAACTCGATCCCCTCGCCGGACGAGCCCGGCGGCGATACCTGGAAGGGCGACACCTGGAAGCTTGGCGGCGGCTCGACCTGGATCACCGGCTCTTATGATCCCGAGTTGAACACGGTCTATTGGGGTATCGGCAATCCCGGCCCATTCAACGCGGCCGTGCGCCCCGGCGACAATCTCTACACCTGCTCCGTGCTGGCGATGGATCCCAAGACCGGCAAGATCAAGTGGCACTACCAGTTCTCGCCGAACAATCCGTTCGACTATGACTCAGTGGCCGAGATGGTCCTCGCCGACATGAACGTCGAGGGCAAACCGACCAAGGTGCTGATGGACGCCAACCGCAACGGCTTTTTCTATGTGCTCGATCGCACCAACGGAAAGGTGCTCGCCGCAAATCCCTACGTGAAGGTGAATTGGGCGAGCGGCATCGACATGAAGACGGGCAAGCCGATCGAGACCGACGTCATCAAGGATGCGCGCGACGGCAAGAAGGTCACCGTCTATCCGTCGATCCTCGGCGGCAAGAACTGGGAGCCGATGTCGTTCAATCCGCAGACGGGCCTTGCCTACGCCAACACACTCGCCTTCGGTGGCAAGTACAAGTCGGAACCCGCCACCTTCAAGCAGGGTGAATGGTATCTCGGCATGGACCTGACCGATCCCTGGGAATGGGGTGACGGCGCTCGCGGCCATCTGAAGGCGATCGATCCGATGACCGGCAAGGCGAAGTGGGAGGCGGCCAGCGACATCCCGCGCTTCTCCGGCGTGCTGTCGACCGCAGGCGGCGTCGTGTTCACGGGTTCGCTGACCGGCGAGTTCGAGGCTTTCGATGCCGAGAACGGCAAGAAGCTCTGGCAGTTCCAGACCGGTTCGGGCATCGAAGGGCAGCCGGTGACCTGGCAGCAGGACGGCGTGCAATATGTCGCCGTCACCAGCGGCTATGGCGGCGTCTACTCGCTGTTCTCCGGCGACGAACGGTTGGCCAAGGTGCCGCCCGGCGGCTCGCTCTGGGTCTTTGCGGTGAAGCAGTAACGGCAAGACACGTTGAGAGACACAGCTCACAAGACGGTGGCGATCCTCGCCACCGTCGCGGTGCTGACGGTCGCGCTTGCGGCGACCGTCCGTGCCGCGGATGATTCGAACGGCAATCCCGTGCAGGCGCAGATCGACCACGGCAAGTCGACCTATGCCGAAAAATGCTCGCACTGCCACGGCCCCAATCTGATGAACTCCGGCACGATCACGCCGGACCTGCGCGCCTTTCCCGATGACAAGACGCGCTTCGTCACCACCGTGAAGAACGGCAAGAACAACAAGATGCCGCCATGGGGCGATATTCTGAGCGACGATGACATTGGCAGCCTCTGGGCCTTCATCTCGAGCCGGAGGAAGCCATGAAGGACCGGCTTGCGGCGCTCGCGCTGCTGACGATGCTCGCAGCTCCGACGACGTCGGCCTCGACGTCAGCTTTGGCGGCCGATCCCCTCGGCATCTGTCTCGACGAGGACCGCCCGCCGCTCTCGGCGCATCACAAGGGCAAGCCGGATTCCGGCTTCGACGTGTTGCTGGCCCAGGCGATCGCGGACCGGATGGGGCGACCACTCAGGCTTCAATGGTTCGAGAGCAAGCTGGACGAGGATTCGAGCCCGCAGCTCGAGGCCAATGCGCTGCTCTCCGACGGCCGCTGCTCGCTGGTCGGCGGCTACGCGTTGACGACCGACACGCTCGTCAAGCCCGGCATGAAAACGGCGCGCCTGCCCGATTTCTCCGGCGCCACGCGCGACGACCGCCGCCGCCGCGTCGCACTTGGCGTGCTGGTGCCGAGCCAGCCTTACGTCTATTCGCCGATGACGGTCGTGCTCGGGCCGAAGGCGCGCGAGCGCAAGATCGGTGACGTCGGCGATCTCGCGGGTCTTCGCCTCGCGATCGAAAGCGGATCCCTGGGCGACGCCATCCTGATGACGTTCGACAAGGGACGGCTGATCGACAACATCACCCATCTCGTTCCCGGTCGCGACGACCTGCTGGGCGCGCTCAATCGCGGCGACTATGACGCGAGTCTGGTCGACCTCGCCCGCTTCGACGCTCATCGCGCCGCGCATCCTGACACGGCCATCACCGCCTCCGGCTATTATTATCCGATTGGCGCCAATCGTGGTTACGTCGGGCTTGGCAGCGACCCTGCCTTGATCGACGCCGTCAACAAGGCGCTGACGGATCTTGCCGCCGAGGGCAAGATCGCCGAATTCGGCAAGCAGGCCGGCCTGACCTATCTGCCACCACGCGAGCCTGCGATCCTCGGCGACGTCTGGACGAAGATCATTCAGCGGTGACGATGGTCGCGCGAGCAGCCTCATAATCGCTGTCATGCCCCGCGAAAGCGGGGCATCCAGTACGCCGAGGCCCATCGGGTCAATCACAGCCGTCTCGGAATACTGGATCGCCCGCTTTCGCGGGCGATGACAGCGAGAATGTGGAGCGTGCGAGCCACGCTCCCTTCGCTGGCCTGCCACCACCCGAAACCGTATGATGAGCGCGTTTCATACCCGCTTTCGGTGTCCCGTGAACGCCCCGACCGTCTCCCCCTCCTCCGGCCTGCGCGACCTCCTCTCCCGCGAGATCAAGACCCGCGAACTCCTGCGCGCCCTGGTCGTCGTCGGCCCGTTCGTTACCGCCTATTTCATCTTGCGCGAGCCGGCGCTCTTGAATCTGGGATTGATCGCGGTGTCGCTGCTCATTCCCGCGCTGCGACTGCAACTTCCGCCAAAAGCGGTCGCGTGGCACTACGTTGCGATCCTCGTGGCTTTTGCGGCGCTCTTTCTTGCGGCCCCCGTCAAACCGGCGTTCGTAGCGCTGACGGCACTCACCGGTTTCCTTGCCGTGGCGGCAACACGTTTTGGGGAGCACTTCCGCACGCTCGGAAACTGGGTGTTCATCCCGGCCGTCTATCTCGCCTGCGAGGTGCGCGAGGGCGTGAGTGCTTCGGAAGCGCTGCGACACGCGGGCATCATCATTGTCTCCTCTCCGGTTGCGCTGGCGCTGGTTTGCGGCATTCAGATTTTCGACCAACGGCAACGCTCGAATGCGGCGACCTCGTTCGGATCACCTGCCACCGAATGGTTTCTGCCCGCGACGGCCACTGCCATGGCGGTGTTCGCCGCGGCCGCGCTAGTGGAGATCCTGACTCTGGCGCAGGGACAATGGGTGATGTGGTCGGCTGCGAGCGTCGTGGTCGGCGATCTCTCCGCCTCCACGGACAAGCTGAAGCAACGCGCCATCGGCGCGTTTGTCGGCGTGCCCCTGGGCTTCCTTGCCGGCCTGGCGCTAACTCAAAACCGCGTCGGCTATGCGCTTGCGATTCTCGCGACCACGCTCACGCTGATCTCGTTCTCGCGCTATGTCGTCGGCTTCGGCCTGCGCTGCTTCTTCATTGCGCTCGCCGCATCCTTTGCCGGCGGCGCCAGCGGTATCGCGGAGGAGCGCGTCGCCAATGTGATCATCGGCGGCGTGTTCGGCCTCGTCGCCGTCGCCCTCACCGATATCGTCTGGCAACGCGCGGTGCGGAGACCTTCGTCATCGGCATAGAGCCCGGCGATTTTATCCGACCAAAGCCTGGTGTCGGACGCAGGTTTGCGGCTTAAGATCGTGCGCTGCCGCCGGACCCTCTTTGCCGCCGCGGCGGAGAAAGGCCGCTCGCATGAGACCCGATGCCGTCGCCGTAGCCGCCCTGGTCATCCTGCTTTTTCCGATGGGCTATTTCCTGCTGGCATCGCCGGCGTTTCTGCTGGTGAAGCTCGACGTCCCGCCGGTCACGCAGCTGCTGCGCGGGATGTTCAACATCCAGTTCAGAATGATCAGCGTAGCCGGCGTGATCGGCACCGCAGCCTTCATCCTTGCCGGACGACCGCTGTTCGCGACCGGCATCGGCCTGATGACGGCCCTCGCGATCTGGGGACGTCCGCGCTTCATGCGGCAGATGGATGACCAGCTCAGCGCCAGAGATGCGGGTGATGTCGATGCGGTGCGCCAGCTACGTCGGCTGCACTGGAGCGGGATGCTGTGCAACGCTGTGCTGGTCGCCGCTCTCGTCGCCAGCATTCCCTACGTTGCCATCTCGACGTGAAAAGATCGCGCTCGGCCTAATTCGGGTCCACGGCCACAGCGCCCTGCTGCCCCTTGTGGATCGAGGACGGCACCACGCCGAAATATTTCCGGAACACGCGGCTGAAATGCGATGAGCTGGAGAATCCCCAGGAGAAAGCGACGTCGGTGATGGTCTTACCGCCGTGGGCTTCGAGCTCCTGACGGCAGTTCTGCAAACGCGCCTGCCAGATGTAGTCGCTCACCGTGGTGCCGCGCTCCGAGAACAGCATGTGCAGATAGCGCTTGGAGCAGCCGAGCTCGGCGGAGATCTGGTCGATGCACAAATCCGGATCGCGCAGATGCTCGCGGATGAAAAACTGGGCACGCACATACATCGCCTCGGGCCCGACGCGATCGAACATCGTGTCGGCTTCGCGCAGCGGCAGCAGCAACAGGTCGATCAGCGAATCGGCAACACCGACGGCACTGTTGGCCGACAGCTTCGCCGCCTCGTCGAACGTGGCGTGGACGAAGTCATGAGCGATTCGCCCCGTCCCCGTCTTCGCCGTCAGCTTGCACGCCGGCATGCGCTGTGACGGGAAGCCGCGATCGCGGAGCAGCGCCTTCGGTACGATCACCACGTCGTGGCGCGTGAAGGCAGGACTGACGATCAGATGCGGACAGGAGACGTCATAGGCGATGATGTCGCCCGGATTCAGCTCGATGTGACGGCCTTCCTGCTCGAAGTAAGACACGCCATAGGTCTGGAAGTGAATCTTGATGTACGGGTGTTCATTGGCCTTGGCGCGCGCGAGCGTGTGCGCGATCCGATGCTGGCTGACCTCGATCTGACAGAGCTTCAGGCGCGAGACGGAGGTGTAGTCGATGCGCCCTTCGAGCGAGGACGCCTCGAGCGGATCGACATCGAAGTGACCACACAGACTGGTCAGTCCGTCGACCCAGCTCTGGATCTGTCGCTTCGGCGTCAGTCCTGTCGTCGAGAGCGTATGAATGGTGTCGGACATTAATCCAGCCACTGGTGATACCCGGAGATTCGACGCGAATCGCGGCCAGCGCCTGCTTGAGCCCTCAGCCTTGATTGCGTGACGTTTACCTCAAATTTGGGCGGTCTTTTGAAACGAGCGCCATCGCTCCATTGCCACCCTTGAAAGTTAATCCTCCGCCTTAGTTGCAGCGCCGTCAAGGGGAACCTGTCCGTTGAGCATGGCGCCGCTCCGCGCGGAAGCCGCTGAATTCGCTACCGCAAAATCAAAAACTTCGCATTCGTGCGCTGTCGAGCAAAGCGGGTTCACTCTTGGGCAAGTTTCCCGTTGGCGAAGTCGTTAGGGATTGCAGCAGGAACAAAAAGAACGGGCCGCTCCTGCACGCGGACCCGTAGCTCTCATCAGGAGGAGGAAACACCACAGCATCGTTTCTGGTCCCCAACGTGACCGCCCTGCACGAGCAGACGCCGGACGAAAAGCCCGGTGATTAAGCAATGCTTCAGAAACAATAAATGCGACCAACGGAGGAATGACTATGCGCAAGGTGCTACTGGCGACCTTACTTGGCTCCGCGGCGGCTCTCGCCGTCGGGACCGCGTCAGCCAATGACGAGCTGAACAAAATGTCGCAGAACCCGAAAGACTGGGTGATGCCGACGGGTGACTATGCCAACAGCCGCTATTCCAAGCTGACCCAGATCAACGCACAAAATGTCGGCAAGCTCCAGGTTGCCTGGACCTTCTCGACCGGCGTGCTACGCGGCCACGAAGGCGGCCCGCTGATCATCGGCAACATGATGTACGTCCATACGCCGTTCCCGAACAAGGTCTACGCCATTGACCTTTCAAACGAGAACAAGATCGTCTGGAAGTACGAACCGAAGCAGGATCCGAACGTCATCCCGGTGATGTGCTGCGACACGGTCAACCGCGGTCTCGCTTTCGGCGACGGCAAGATCTTCCTGCATCAGGCCGACACGACGCTCGTCGCACTCGACGCCAAGACCGGTCAGGTCGCATGGACCGCGAAGAACGGCGATCCGAGCAAGGGCGAGACCGGCACCTCGGCGCCGATGGTCGTCAAGGACAAGGTGCTGATCGGTATCTCCGGTGGCGAGTTCGGCGTTCAGGCCCATATGAGCGCCTACGACATCAAGACCGGCAAGCTGGCCTGGCGCGGCTTCTCGGAAGGTCCGGATGACCAGATCCTGGTCGACGACAAGACCACCGCACTCGGCAAGCCGATTGGTAAGGACTCCAGCCTGAAGACCTGGCAGGGCGATCAGTGGAAGATCGGCGGCGGCGCCACCTGGGGCTGGATTTCCTACGACCCCGATCTGAACCTGATCTACTACGGATCTGGCAACCCCTCGACGTGGAATCCGAAGCAGCGTCCCGGCGACAACAAATGGTCGATGACGATCTGGGCACGTAACCCGGACACCGGTGTCGCCAAGTGGGTCTATCAGATGACGCCCCATGACGAATGGGACTATGACGGCGTCAACGAGATGATCCTCTCCGATCAGTCGATCAACGGCTCGGCCAAAAAGCTGCTGACGCATTTCGATCGTAACGGCCTCGGCTATACGCTCGATCGCACCAACGGCGAACTGCTGGTCGCTGAAAAGTACGATCCGAAGGTGAACTGGACCTCCGGCGTCGACATGGACAAGAACTCCGCCACCTATGGTCGTCCGAAGGTGCTCGACGCAGCTTCGACCGACAAGGCGGGTGAAGACCACAACGTGAAGGGCATCTGCCCGGCCGCGCTCGGCACCAAGGACGAGCAGCCGGCAGCCTACTCGCCCGACACGCAACTGTTCTACGTCCCCACCAACCACGTCTGCATGGACTACGAACCGTTCAAGGTCAGCTACACCGCGGGCCAGCCCTATGTGGGTGCGACGCTCTCGATGTATCCGCCGCAGGGCGATACCAACATGGGTAACTTCATCGCCTGGGACGGCAAGACCGGCAAGATCGTCTGGTCGAACAAGGAGCAGTTCTCGGTCTGGTCGGGTGCGCTCGCAACCGCCGGCGGAGTGGTGTTCTACGGCACGCTCGAAGGCTACCTGAAGGCAGTCGATGCCAAGACCGGCAAGGAGCTCTACAAGTTCAAGACTCCCTCCGGCATCATCGGCAACGTCACCACCTATGAGAACGGCGGCAAGCAGTATGTCGCAGTGCTCTCCGGTGTCGGCGGCTGGGCCGGTATCGGTCTGGCAGCAGGTCTGACTGATCCGACCGCAGGCCTCGGCGCGGTCGGTGGCTACGCGGCTCTCAGCAACTACACGGCACTCGGCGGCACGCTGACCGTGTTCGCGCTGCCCAACTAGCCTCTCTTCAGTATCGCTCCGGCGCGTGGATTAACTCCACGCGCCGGCTCGTCTCCACCAGATGCCTTCGAGGAACATCTCTTGCGTAAAATCCGCTCTGTCATTGCCGCGATGATCTTCGTTGCGTCCGGAGGAATTGCTGTCGCGGACGGCTCGGGCGACCCGACCGCCGTCAAGCAGAACGAAACGGGTGAATGGCTCGATAAGGAGGGTAACCCGACCTACAAGATCAACGGCCAATCCGTCGACTGGTACACTTACTCGGGATACCGCCGCTATCACTCGGATTGTCATGTCTGCCACGGCCCGGATGGCATGGGCTCGACCTACGCGCCCGCATTGAAGGATTCGCTCAAGACGATGAGCTATGCCGACTTTCTCGGCGTCGTCGCCTCGGGCCGCAAGAACATCTCGACGGCTGCAGAGAACGTGATGCCGGCCTTCGGCGATAACCCGAACGTCGCCTGCTACATGGACGATCTCTACGTCTACCTGCGCGCCCGCTCCAACGACGCCTGGGGCCGCGCCCGTCCGGGTCAACACGAGGACAAGAACGACGCCTACACCAAGAACGAAGACTCGTGCATGGGCAAGAAGTGAACGTTTGCAGCCCGGCCGAGACCTGAGACTTGGCTCCCTGCGAGAATTTGAGGAGTTACCGATGAAGACACGTGCCGCCGTCGCTTTCGAAGCCAAGAAACCGCTCGAAATCGTCGAAGTCGATCTGGAAGGGCCGAAGGCCGGCGAGGTCCTGGTCGAGATCAAGGCGACGGGCATCTGCCACACCGACGCCTATACGCTGGACGGTTTCGATAGCGAAGGCATCTTCCCGTCGATCCTCGGTCATGAGGGCGCCGGCATCGTCCGCGAGATCGGCGCAGGCGTGACTTCCGTGAAGCCGGGCGACCACGTCATTCCGCTCTACACGCCGGAATGCCGGCAGTGCAAAAGCTGCCTGAGCCGGAAGACCAATCTCTGCACCGCGATCCGCGCGACCCAGGGCAAGGGCGTGATGCCCGATGGCACCAGCCGCTTCTCCTACAAGGGCAAGCCTGTCTACCACTACATGGGCTGCTCGACCTTCTCCAACTTCACGGTGCTGCCCGAGATCGCAGTGGCGAAGATCCGCGAGGACGCCCCCTTCGACAAGAGCTGCTACATCGGCTGCGGCGTCACCACCGGCGTTGGCGCCGTCGTCAACACCGCAAAGGTCGAGCCGGGCGCCAACGTGGTGGTGTTCGGCCTCGGCGGAATCGGCCTCAACGTCATCCAGGGCGCCAAGATGGCCGGCGCCGACAAGATCATCGGCGTCGACATCAACGACTCCAAGGAGGAATGGGGCCGCCGGTTCGGCATGACCG